>Ga0247762_1000177_pt1 | contig 25242 bp, 22 predicted proteins | sample UWRJL081202R4_FD_181016 | JGI IMG/M metagenome (GOLD analysis project Ga0247762, IMG submission 181016) | Plant litter microbial communities from Arlington Agricultural Research Station in Wisconsin, United States - UWRJ-L081-202R-4 | ecosystem: Environmental > Terrestrial > Plant litter >...
CGGTACCAAGCGGCAAGCGTCGGAATCGATCGCTGACGCTGCCAAGCGCTCCGCGCAGTATTTCGTGAACTCGCGCTGGCTCGGCGGCACGCTCACGAACTGGAAGACGATTTCGAACTCGATCGCGCGTCTCAAGAAGATCGAAGAGATGCTGAACTCGAACGAGTCCACCGGCTACACGAAGAAGGAAAAGCTCACGCTTTCCCGCGAAAAGGAAAAGCTCGAGCTCGCGCTCGGCGGCATCCGCGATATGGGCGGCGTCCCCGACCTTCTGTTCGTGATCGATACGAACAAGGAAGATATCGCAATCAAGGAAGCGCGGCGTCTCGGTATTCCGATTGCCGCGATCGTCGATACGAACTGCAATCCGGACGGCATCACGTTCCCGATTCCGGGCAACGACGACGCAGCGCGTGCGATCAACCTCTACTGCGACCTCGTCGCGAAGGCCGCGATTGACGGCATCTCGCGTGCGCAGGGCGAAGCGGGCGTCGATCTCGGCGCCGCCGAGCGTCCGATGGAAGAAGCGCTGCCGGCATCGACCGGCTGGGAAAAGCTCGAGCCGTTGCCGGGTCCGCGCGGTGCGCCGGACGATCTCAAGAAGCTCGGCCACGTCAGCCCGGACGTCGAGAAGCAGCTCAACGATCTCGGCATCTTCCACTATTCGCAGATCGCCGAACTGACCGCGACCGACGCGCATCGCGTGGGTGAAGAGGTCCGCCTTCCGGCACGTGTTGCCGGCTGGGTCGAACAGGCGAAGAAGCTTTCAGCCGACGCCGAATAAGAACGGCGTTACGGAGAAATTAAATGGCAGAAATTACCGCGAGCGCGGTCAAAGAACTGCGCGAACTCTCGGGCGCAGGCATGATGGACTGCAAGGCTGCGCTCACCGAAACCAAGGGTGATATTCAGGCGGCCGTCGACTGGCTCCGCAAGAAGGGCCTGTCGAAGGCCGCGAAGAAGTCGGGCCGTGTTGCCGCCGAAGGCCTCGTCGGCATTGCCGTCGATGGCAAAAAGGGCGTCGTCGTCGAGGTAAACTCTGAGACGGACTTCGTCGCGCGCAACGATCACTTCCAGGGTCTTGTGAAGCTGGTCGCACAGACCGCGCTTCATAACGGCACGGATGTCGAGAAGCTGAAGGCCGTGAAGGCCGGTTCCTCGACCATCGAGGAAGCAATCTCGTCGGCGATTGCCACCATCGGCGAAAACATGACCTTCCGCCGCGCAGCCGAAATCTCGGTCGGCGAGGGAGTGGTCGCGCAGTATATGCACGGCGCGATCTCGGACGGCCTCGGCAAGATCGGCGTCCTCGTTGCGCTCGAATCGAAGGGCGATGCGGTTGAACTCAACCGGATCGGCCGCATGGTTGCGATGCACATTGCCGCCGCGAACCCGCTTGCCGTGGAATCCAAAGGCATCGACGCGCAGACGATCGAGCGTGAGCGCGCGATCCTTGCCGACAAGGCACGCGCCTCTGGAAAACCCGACAATGTGATCGAAAAAATCGTCGATAGCGGCCTCAAGAGCTTCTACAAGGAAGCGAGCCTCATCGATCAGCCGTTCGTGCACGATCCGTCCAAGACCGTTGCGCAGGCGCTGAAAGAAAACGAGGGCAAAGCGGGCGGCCCGATCGCAATCAAGGGCTTCATCCGTTTCGCACTCGGCGAAGGTGTCGAGAAACAGGAACAGGACTTCGCCGCGGAAGTCGCAGCCGCCGGCGGTAAAGCCTAAGAGCCCAACACATGCCAAAACAACGCTTCGTCCGGGTACTCGTAAAGGTCTCGGGCGAAGCTTTGATGGGTAACAACGATTTCGGTCTCGACGCGACGACGCTGAGCCAGATCGGAAAAGACCTCGCAAAAGCGCGCAAAGCCGGAACGCAGATTGCCGTCGTTGTCGGTGGCGGCAACATTCTGCGCGGCGCCGAATTGGCGACGACCGGAATGCCGCGCGCGACCGCCGACCAGATGGGCATGCTTGCGACCGTGATCAACGCGCTCGCACTCGAACGCGCGATCGAAGCGGCCGGTGCACCGGCGCGTGCATTCTCCGCACTCGACATGCCGACCGTCTGTCAGCCCTATGCGCGGCAGCCGGCGATCAAGGATTTATCGGAAGGCCGGATCGTCGTGCTCGCGGGCGGCACGGGTAACCCGTATTTCACGACCGACACGGCGGCAGCGCTGCGCGCCGCGGAGCTCAACTGCCAGGCGATCTTCAAGGCGACGGATGTCGACGGAATTTACGACACCGACCCGAACAAGAATCCGAAGGCCAAGCGGTTCAAGACCCTTACGCATAGCGACGCTTTGTCGAAGAATCTCAAAGTGATGGATGCGGCAGCCTTCGCTCTTGCTAGAGACGCGAAGCTGCCGATAATCGTATTTTCGATCAAACAAGTCGGTGCGATTTCGGCGGCGATTGCTGACCCTTCGCGCGGCACGATCGTTTCGGCCTAAGCTTCAAGAATTACCGGCCCTCGCGGCCCCAAAAATCGGGACCTAGATCATGGCAGCGTCAGGCTTCGACCTCGCAGATATCAAGCGCCGGATGACAGGCGCGTCAGGCGTTTTGAAAACCGAACTTTCCGGTTTGCGCACGGGCCGCGCGACGCCGAGCCTTGTCGAACCGATCACCGTGGAAGCCTACGGCTCCAACATGCCGTTGACGCAGGTGGCGACCGTGGCAGTCCCCGAGCCGCGCCTGATTTCGATTCAGGTCTGGGACAAGTCGGTGGTGAGCGCGGTTGAAAAAGCGATCCGCGATTCAAACCTCGGCCTCAATCCGAATACCGAAGGCCAGGTCATCCGCCTGCGCATTCCCGATCTCAACGAAGACCGCCGCAAGGAACTCGTGAAAGTCGCGCATAAATACGCGGAGGCTGCCAAGGTCGCGATCCGTCACGTGCGCCGGGACGGCATCGACCTTCTGAAAAAAGCCCAGAAGGACGGTCACGTCTCCGAGGACGAAACCAAGCGCCACGAAGCTGAAGTGCAGAAGGCAACCGACGGGGCGATCGCCGATGTCGATCAGATGCTGGCGCATAAGGAAAAGGAAATCCTGTCGGTCTGACGGGTCCCCCGATGTCGATGCCAGACGCCGCGCCAACGAATGATGCCGGCGTTGCCGCGCCGCCCGTTCATGTCGCGATCATCATGGATGGCAACGGCCGTTGGGCCGCCGCGCGCGGTTTGCCGCGCCGGGAGGGCCATCGCCGCGGTGTCGAAGCGCTCCGCAATATTGTGAAAGCTGCCGGCGAAATCGGCATCAAGTATCTCACGATCTACAGCTTCAGTGCCGAGAACTGGTCACGCCCTGCGGAAGAAATCGAAGACCTGATGGGTCTCTTGAAGCGCTTCGTGCGAAACGATCTCGCGGACTTGCACAAGAACGACGTGCGCGTCCGTATCATCGGCGAACGGGCGAGTTTGAAGCCTGATATTCGCGCGTTGCTGAACGAAGCCGAGGACCTCACGAAGAACAATTCCGGCCCGACGCTCGTGGTCGCATTCAATTATGGCGCGCAGCAGGAAATCGTCGAAGCCGCCCGGAAACTTGCAGAACGTGTGAAGCAGGGCGTACTCGCACCTGAATCGATCGATGCGCAAAAGCTCGCGCGCGAGCTACAGACGCACGACATTCCCGATCCCGACTTGATTATCCGCACGAGCGGCGAGCAGCGGCTATCGAATTTTCTCCTGTGGCAGGCGGCCTATTCCGAATTCGTGTTCGTGCAGACGCATTGGCCGGACTTCGACAAGGCCGCGCTCGAAGCGGCGATCGACGAGTTTCGAAAGCGCGAACGGCGCTTCGGCGGATTGAGCGCAAAGGCGAGGGCGTAATTTGAATCAAGTCCCTGCACCGTCCTCGATGTCGAGCGACCTGAAGCGTCGCGTTCCTTCGGCTATCATTCTCATTCTGCTGGCAGTAGGCGCGACCTGGTACGGCGGCTTTCCGTTCCTGTTTTTCTGGACCGTGGCGGCGCTCATCGTCTGGTACGAATGGGCGACGATGGTGGGCATCACGCCGCGCACGAACGTGATCGCCATTGGCGCAATCGCACTCGTGACCGCAGCGGTTCTTCTAGGTCTGAAGATGGTCCTCGCGGCTGCCCTCGTTTCGCTCGCCGGGGCTGCCGTTTGTGCGCTTATGACGAACGGCGATATCCAGGCGCGTCTGTGGAGCAGCGGCGGTCTTCTCTATGCTGCGTTGGTCTTCATTCCTGCGGTGCTTTTGCGCGACGATCTCAAGTTCGGATTTCTCGCGATCATCTGGCTCTATGCGGTGGTCTGGCTCACGGATATCGCAGCTTACTTTTTCGGAAAGTTCATCGGCGGGGCGAAGCTCGCGCCTGCAATCAGCCCGTCGAAAACCTGGTCGGGCGCCATCGGCGGCACGATATTCGGCGTACTCGGCGGCGCGATGGTGGCTACACTCGCAAGCGCGCAGTTTGCCTTAATGTCGATTGTCATCGCGCTGATCGTTTCCGTCTTTTCGCAGGCAGGCGATATTTTCGAATCTTTCGTGAAGCGCAAGTTCGGAAAGAAGGACGCGTCCGGAATCCTTCCCGGTCATGGCGGCGTGATGGATCGCATTGACGGGTTCATTGCAGCGGCGGCACTTGCGCTCCTGATCGGGCTCCTCCATCGCGGCGCATCCGCACCGGCGACCGGATTGCTGCAATGGTGACGAGCGTCAGCATTCTGGGTGCGACCGGCTCCATCGGCACGAGTACGCTCAATCTCGTGCGCGAAGGCGAGTTTCGGGTCGTCGCACTAACTGCAAACAGCGATGCAAAAAAGCTCGCAGCACTTGCGAAAGAATTCGACGCGGAAGTTGCGGCAGTCTCCGACGAAGCGGCTTATGCCGAACTGAAATCTGCGCTCGCTGGAACGCGCACGAAGGCGCTCGCCGGCGCAAGCGGTATGGCGGAAGCAGCGGCAAGCAAGTCCGACATTCTGCTCTCGGCAATTGTCGGTTCGGCGGGGCTTGCGCCGACCATTGCGGGCTTTGCACCGGGCCGAAAAATCGCGCTCGCAAACAAGGAATGCCTGGTCACGGCAGGACAGCTTTTCATGCGCGAAGCGCAGGCGAAAAGCGCAACTGTGTTGCCCGTCGACTCCGAGCACAACGCGGTGTTTCAGGCGCTGGCCTGCGGCAAGCGCGATGCGGTTGCGAAGGTGACGCTGACCGCTTCTGGCGGACCGTTTCGCACCATGAGCCGCGAGCGTCTCGCGTTCGTCACTCCCGAAGAAGCCGTGCGGCATCCGAACTGGTCGATGGGCGCGAAAATCTCGATCGACTCCGCGACCCTCATGAACAAGGGTCTGGAACTAATCGAGGCTGCTTATCTTTTCGATCTCGCGCCGTCGCAACTCGAGGTGCTGATCCATCCGCAATCGGTCGTGCATGCGCTCGTAGAGTTTCATGACGGGTCGGTGGTAGCGCAGATGGCGCACCCCGATATGCGAATACCCATTGGATTCTGCCTCGCGTGGCCTGAACGGCTCGCATGGAACGCGCCGAAACTCGATCTCGCGCGCCTCGGGACGCTGCATTTCGAGGCACCCGATCATGAGCGCTTTCCGGCGCTTCAACTCGCGCGCAACGCCCTCGAGATGGGCGGCGGCGCGCCGAATGTTCTGAATGCGGCGAACGAAGTCGCCATCGACGCCTTCCGTGCGCGGCGGCTCTCATTCCAGGGCATTCCGGGGCTGGTCGAGGCGGTGCTGGATAAAGCTGCCAAAGAGGGGCTTCTGCGCGAGCCGGGTACGGTTAACGACGCTCTCAGCGTTGACCATGTCGCGAGAAGTTTTGCCGCGACCCTCTTGCCTCAATTCGCCGCAAAGGCATCTTAACGCGGTAAGAGATCAGAAAGGGCGGCGCGAAATGGAACTGTTGAGTTTATTGGGAGCCAAGGGCGGCTGGATCCTTGGTTACGTTATCCCGTTCCTTTTCGTCCTGACTATCGTCGTTTTCTTCCACGAGCTTGGACACTTCTGGGTCGCGCGCCGTTGCGGCGTGAAGATCGATGCGTTCTCGGTCGGCTTCGGTCCGGAATTATTCGGATTCAACGACAGACACGGCACGCGCTGGCGCTTCGCAGCGATCCCGCTCGGCGGCTATGTGCGCTTTCACGGCGACGATAGTGCCGCGAGCACGCCGGATTTGCAGAAGCTCGAAAAGATGAGCGCGTCGGAGAAGAAGATTTCGTTCTTCCATCAGCCGGTGCGTAACCGCGCGGCGATTGTCGCGGCTGGTCCGATTGCGAATTTCATTCTCGCGATCGTCATTTTCGCGGGCGTGCTTTACGGCATCGGCCGCACCATGACGACGCCGGTGCTTGAAGTCGTGCGCGCCGGAGGCCCGGCGCAGCTCGCGGGTCTGCAGGCAGGCGACCGGGTCATCAGCATCAACGGCAAACAGATCGACGGCTACGAAGACATCATCCGCGTGACGAGCCTGTCGGCGGGCGACAAATTGGCTTTCGTCGTCGAGCGCAAAGGCAAGGACGTCGCCGCGACGATCACGCCTTCGCTCCGCGAACTCAAAGATAATTTCGGCAGCACGCATCGTATTGGTGACATCGGTATCTCGCGCTGGCCTGCGCGCGCGAATTCTATCCGCGCCAACAGCGCGGCGATGGAAGCCGGAATGCAGCCGGGCGATCTGATCGTTTCGATCGACGGCAAGCCGGTCGAAGCGTTCGAAGATCTGCCGCGTATCGTTTCCGGCGCGCTCGGCAAGAAACTCACGCTCGTGGTTCAGCGCGGTAGCCAGCGCCTTACGCTGGTCGCAACGCCGAAGCCGCATCCGAACAATCCGAAGGCCGGCGTACTCGGCATCGAAAATCCGTCGAAGCCGGAAGACACCTTCCGCAAGCGCTTCGGCGTAATCGAGTCCATCGGCCTGGGCTTCTCGGAAACCTGGTTCGTGATCGAACGGACGATGGCCTATATCGGCGGCATCATCGTCGGCAAGGAATCCATCGACCAGCTCGGCGGTCCGATCCGCATCGGACAGGTTGCGGGTGAGGTTGCGGCACAGAGCTTCTACGACCTGTTGCGCCTGACCGCGGTCCTGTCGGTCAGCATCGGCCTCCTGAACCTGTTCCCGGTACCCCTCTTGGATGGCGGCCACCTTTTGTTCTACGCAATCGAGGCAATCCGCGGACGGCCTCTGAGCGAACGGGCGCAGGAGTATGGCTTCCGGATCGGGCTCGCTTTCGTGATGCTCCTGATGATCGTCGCGACCTGGAACGATATTTTCCAGCTTTTCTTGCGCGCGCAGGCATCCTGATACCCCAAAGGTAGTGTTGGTAATCGGGCGGTAACGCCCTGGTGGCCATATTTCGGCTCCGGTGGTGGGGTCCTTTGCGGCATCGCGGAGGGGCGTTTTAGTGGTAACGGGGTATGGCGTAATGCGGGGCAATGGGTCGCGTGGCGGATCGGCCACGGGAGCCGGAAAAGCCCGGCAGAAACTGCCCACTTCGTTTGCAAGCCACTGGAAAGTCTGTAAAACCGGACGCGAGTGAATGTCGATTCCGCTTGGGTTCCCAAGCGGATGGGGGAGCGGTCTTGTCTAGACCGCTTTTTGGAATTGCGGTCGATGGAATTTGGTGGGGTAAGGGTCATTCGTAAGTTGGGCGTAGCGTTCGCGCTCGCCATGACCCTGTTTTGCGGCATCGCAGCAGTTTCGGTTGCCGGCTCTACGGCGGCGTCTGCGCAAACGATCACTGCGGTCGATGTCGTCGGCAACCAGCGCGTCGATGCCGACACCATTCGCAGTTATGTAAAAATCCGTCCGGGCGAGCGCGCCGATGCACAACGCATCGACGAAGCGCTGCGCACGCTCTACGGCATCGGCCTGTTCGAAGACGTGAATATCCGGCTGCAGGGTTCGCGCCTTGTCGTCACCGTGCGCGAAGCGCAGGTCGTCAATCGCGTGGTGTTCGAAGGCAACCGGCGCGTGAAAGACGACGTGCTGAATGCCGAAGTTCAATCCAAAGCACGCGCCGCACTCTCGCGCGCGACTGTGCAGGCCGACGTTCAGCGCATCATTGAAGTTTATCGCCGCAGCGGCCGTTACGACGTCACTGTCGAGCCGCAGATCATCGATCGTCCGAATAATCGCGTCGATCTGATCTTCCTGGTCAAGGAAGGCGACAAGACAACCATTCGCACGATCAACTTCACCGGCAACAACGTGTTCTCGAGTTCGCGTCTGCGCGACGTGATCAACACGACGCAGTCGAACTGGCTGAGCTGGCTCCGCAATACGGACGTCTATGATCCGGATCGCGTGAACGCCGACCAGGAATTGCTGCGCCGGTTCTATTTGAAGAACGGCTATGCCGACTTCCGCATTCTTTCGGCGACGGTCGATCTCGACCGCCAGAACAGCGGTTTCGTGCTGAACTTCGTTGTCGACGAAGGCGTGCAGTATCGCTTCGGCAATGTCGACGTGCTTTCGAACGTGCGCGATCTCGATCCGTCGGTTGCGCGCGCGTTGATCCGCGGCCGCCAGGGCGAAGTCTATAACGCCGAACTCGTCGAAAAGACCGTCGAACTCATCACCATCGAGCTCGCCAATCGCGGTTACGCTTTCGCGCAGGTTCGTCCGCGCGGCGACCGCGATTTCCAGGGCCGTCTGATCAACGTGATCTACGTGATCGACGAAGGCGCGCGCGTTTACGTCGAGCGCATCAATATCCGTTCCAACTCGCGTACCCGCGAATATGTCGTGCGCCGCGAATTCGATATTCTCGAAGGCGATCCCTACAATCGCGTTATGGTGGATCGCGCCGAGCGCCGCCTGAAGAACCTCGGCTACTTCAAGAACGTGAAGATCACGAACGAGCCCGGCTCGGCGCCTGATCGTATCGTGTTGAACGTCGACGTCGAAGAACAGCTTACCGGCGAATTCTCCATCGCTGCCGGCTACTCGACTTCCGACGGCATCCTCGGCGAACTCACCATCGGCGAGCGCAACTTCCTCGGCCGTGGTCAGCATCTCCGTACCTCGTTCCAGTACGGCGAGCGCATGAAGGGCGTCGAACTGTCGTTCACCGAGCCCTATTTCATGGACTATCGGCTCGCCGCCGGCTTCGATCTTTTCTACAAGGAAACGCAGCCGTCCGAGTTAGTGCAATACGGTGTCGATACCATCGGCACGACGCTCCGCGCGGGTGCGCGTCTGAACGAAGAGATGACGCTGCAATTGCGCTACAGCATCTTCCAGCGCGAGATTAAATCGAGCGCGACCTTCGCGGTCTCGAATGCCATTCTCGAGTCGCTGTTCCAGAAAACGCTCACGTCGTCGATCGGCTATTCGCTGACGTATAATTCGCTCGACAATAACAAGGATCCGTCGAGCGGCATCTATGCGCAGTTTTCGCAGGATTTCGCAGGCCTCGGCGGCGATTCGAAATATCTGAAGACGACCGGCGAAATCCGCTATTACCGTGCCATCACCGGCGATTACGTCGCCATGGTGAAGGGCTCGGCCGGTCATGTGTTTGCCTGGGGCGGCGACAATCTGCGCTTCCTCGATCACTTCAACAACGGCCACTCGCTGGTGCGTGGTTTCGCAACGCAAGGTTTTGGCGCTCGCGACATCAACACGTTTATCACCAGCGGCTACGGCTACAGCCCACTCGGCGGTACGACCTATTGGGCAGGTACGGCCGAGTTGCAGTTCCCGCTCTGGTTCATGCCCAAGGAAATCGGCATCAAGAGCGCGGTGTTCGTTGATGTCGGCTCGCTGTATAATTACGAAGGCAACCTGAACATTCCGAATCCGCCCGGAACAACCGCATCGAGTTGCGCCACTTCGGTCTGCTTGTTCGACACGGGTGATATCCGCGCATCGACGGGCGTCAGCCTGATCTGGCAGTCGCCGTTCGGGCCGCTGCGGTTCGACCTCGCATATCCTTTGGTGAAGTCGCCATACGACAAAACGCAGTTCTTCCGCTTCGGTGGCGGCGCCAAGTTCTGATCTCCTGATCTCGGCCCGAACGGGCCGGACGCCGACGGTTTTTGCATGTCCGAGCCCGTATTCTTTCGCTCACGCGGTCCGCTGGCGCTTGCGGCAATTGGCGAGCTGACGGGCGCCGTCGTGCCGGACGGCAAATCAGGCGCTGTAATTTCGGGTGCAATGCCGCTCGATATCGCGAGTCCGGATCACGTCACCTTCTACGAAAATCAGAAGTACGCGGCGCAACTGGCGATCAGCGACGCCGGCGCTTGCTTCGTCAGCGAGAAGCTCGCAGCCGAAGTGCCTGCACATATCGTGCGCCTGATCACACCAAAGCCGTATGTCGCGTTCGTAAAGACCGCACGCGCCTTGTTCGCGGACGATCTGCGGCCGCTTTCTATCGTCGGCACGCGCGGGGTCGACCCCGAAGCGTCCGTACACGAAGACGCCAAGCTTGAGGACGGTGTAATCGTCGATCCGGGCGCGGTCATCGGTCCCGATGCTGAGATCGGTGCCGGTACGATTATCTGCGCCAACGTCGTGGTCGGTCCCGATGTCCGTATCGGACGCGACTGCAGTATTGGTCCTGGCGCGAGCGTTACGCATGCGCTGATCGGCGATCGCGTGATCGTGCACGCCGGCGTCCGCATCGGACAGGACGGCTTCGGCTATATTCCGGTCAACGGTTTCCTGAAGGTGCCGCAACTCGGTCGCGTGATCGTGCAGGACAACGTCGAGATCGGCGCAGGTACGACCGTCGATCGCGGCGCAGGACGCGATACCGTGATCGGCGAAGGCACCAAGATCGATAATCTGGTGCAGATCGCACATAATGTTTCGATCGGCCGGCATTGCGTGATTGCCGGGCACGCGGGCCTCTCGGGAAGCGTCACGCTCGGCGATGGCGTCATGCTTGGTGGCAAAGTAGGCGTCTCCGATCACGTCACCATCGGTGATCGCGCGCAGGTCATCGCGGGTTCCGGTCTCATGCACGACATTCCCGCCGGCGAGCGCTGGGGCGGCGCGCCTGCAAAGCCGTTGCGCGACTTCTTCCGCGAGCACGTAGCTTTGCAGCGGCTTGCCGGAAAAGCTGGTAAAGACAAGAACGATAAAACGCGTGAGTAATCAGCGGGCTTTGAAATGAACGCCGAAACAAAAAGCAATGTCATCGAGCCCGCAGAGCTACTGAAGCTCCTGCCGCACCGCTATCCGTTCTTGCTGGTGGACCGGATCATCGAAGTCAACGCGGACGAATCCTGTATCGGCATCAAGAACGTGACCTTCAACGAACCTTTCTTTCAGGGGCACTTTCCGAACCGTCCGGTGATGCCGGGCGTGTTGATGATCGAAGGCATGGCGCAGACAGCCGGTGCGATCTGTTCCAAATCCATCGGTCTTGAAGATGCGGCGCCGAATGTATTCTTTCTCACCGTAGATAAAGCGAAATTCCGCAAGCCGGTGCTGCCGGGAGATACGATCGAATATCACATGAAGAAAATTCAGCAGCGCCGGACCATGTGGTGGTTCAAAGGCGAAGCGAAGGTCCGGGGCGAACTCGTCTGCGAAGCCGAAGTCGGCGCGATGATCGTGGAAGACTGAGTTCGTGGCGAAGATCGATCCGACTGCGCGCGTTGAAGACGGTGCCAAGCTTGGCGCCGATGTTTTCGTCGGCCCGTATTGCACGGTCGGCGCGAACGTAACGCTCGGCGACGGCTGTCATCTCCTTTCGCATGTCGTCATTCAAGGCCATACCGAAATCGGGCCGGGCGCGAAGATTCAGCCATTCGCTTCGCTCGGGAGCCCGCCGCAGTCTGTGCATTATAAAGGCGAGCCGGCGCGCCTTATCGTCGGCAAGAATTGCGATATTCGCGAAGGCGTGACGATGAACATCGGCACCGCGGGTGGGCGCATGGAAACGCGTGTCGGCGACGACTGCATGCTGATGACCGGCGCTCATGTCGGTCATGACAGTATCGTTGGAAACAACGTGATCTTCGCCAATTGCGCGACGCTCGGCGGTCATGCGGAGATCGGTGATTTCACCTTTATCGGCGGACTAGCTGCGATTATTCAATTCGGCAAGGTTGGCGAACAGGCAATGATCGGCGGCATTGCTGCGATCCGCCGCGATGTCATTCCTTTCGGTCTGACCGGCGTTGATGGAACGCTGGATGGACTGAATCTCATCGGCCTCAAGCGCCGGGGCTTTACGAGATCGGATGTTCATACGCTGCGTGGCGCTTACGACGAACTTTTCTTCGGGGGCGGTACATTCGCCGTGCGCGTCGAAAAAGTTGCCGAGGCTTATGCCGAGATGCCGGCGGTACAGAGAATTATTTCCTTTATCCGTAGCGCGGGTAAGCGCGGCGTCAGCATGCCGGCCTCGCGCCACAAGGAAGATTGAACTTGTCACCGACGGCCGCATATGAAAGCGCGCCGCAGCCGTCAGCGGATAAATCCCCTATTGCGATTATTTGCGGGGGCGGCGCGTTTCCGGGCGCAGTCGCCGATGCGGTCAACGCACGAGGCCGGCCGGTCTATCTATTTCTGTTGCGAGGCTATGCCGATCCGGCACTCACGCATTATCCGCACGAATGGGTGAAACTCGGATCGCTCGCGACATTCGTCGGCTCAAGCCGTAAGCGCGGAATAAAGGAAATCGTTATCATCGGCAGCGTGGTGCGGCCACGGCTTGCGCAACTGGGCTTCGACTGGAAGTCTGCGCTGCTCTTGTCCCGTTTGGCGCGCCTGTTTCTCGGCGGAGACAATAATCTGCTCAGTGGCGTCGCAAAAATATTCGAGGATAACGGGCTCTCGGTTCGCGCGCCGCATGAGGTCGCTCCGGAAATTCTCATGCCGGAAGGTCTCGTCACCCGCCTCGAACCGAGCGTGCAGGAGCGCGAAGACATCGAGATCGGACGCAGTCTCTTACATGCGATCGATAGCTTTGATGTCGGCCAGGCTGTCGTGATTGCGGGAAGGCGCGTCGTTGCAATCGAAGGTGCGGAAGGAACCCAAGGGCTGCTCGAGCGCGTCCACGCCATGCGACAGACGGGGCGGCTTCGGCTACGCGAGCGTGAGGGGGTTCTGGTAAAGCTTCCGAAGCCTTCGCAGGACCGGCGGATCGATATGCCGGCAATCGGCAACGACACGATCAGGCAGGCGAAAGCGGCCGGACTCGCGGGAATTGCAGTACAGGCAATGGGCACGCTGGTGCCGGATGCGCAGAAGTTCGTCGAAACGGCGGAGGCAGAGAACATCTTCGTAGTTGCGCTGCCGCCTTTGGACCGGACGAAGGCGTAATGGAAATCTACCTCGCCGCCGCCGAAGCATCAGGCGACAAGCTCGGTGCGGGCCTGATGGCTGCTCTGAAGCGGAAGTCGACGGGGATAAAATTTACTGGCGTCGGCGGCGATGCAATGCAGGCGCAGGGGCTTACGAGCCAATATCCGATGAGCGATCTCGCTGCGTTCGGATTTGCGGACGTCATCAAGAGTTTTTCGCGACTCAAGCGCCGCATTAATGAAACTGCCGATGCGATCGTCGCGAGCCGTCCCGCGGCAGTCGTGCTGATCGACAGCTTCGGCTTCAGCTTTCAGGTTGCAAAACGAGTGAGAAGCCGCGCACCTGAAATTCCGATCATAAAATACGTGGCGCCGCAGGTCTGGGTCTGGCGACAGGGCCGTGCGAAAGCGATGAGGCCGTTTTTCGATCACACGCTGGCGCTGTTTCCGTTCGAGCCGGAAGTGCATCGCAATCTTGGCGGGCCGCCTTGTACTTATGTCGGCCATCCGCTTCTGGAAGAGATCGCGCAGATGCGCGCGAATCCGGCGGAGGCAGCACGGCGCGAAGGGAAGCCGCCGCTTGTCGTGTTCATGCCGGGCAGCCGGCGATCCGAACTGAATTCGCTGATCAAGACCTTTGGCGAAGTCGTTTCGGCGCTTGCGAAATCACATGGTCCGTTTGAGCTCATCCTCCCGACGCTTCCGCATATCGAAGCGCAGGTGCGTGCGGCAGTTACAACCTGGCCTGTGCAGCCGAAGATCGTTGTCACCGAAGTGGAGAAGTATGCGGCCATGCGAAACGCTCGCCTCGCAATTGCCGCGTCCGGCACGGCAACGCTCGAACTCGGACTAGCGCGTGTCCCGCATGTTGGCGCTTACCGCGTCCGCTGGTGGGAAGCCGCCATTGCAAGACTCATCGTGAAAGCCAAGATGGCGCTTCTCCCGAACATCCTCCTGAACGAGCGCATCGTTCCCGAATTATTACAGGAAGATTGCACCGCTGAAAAAATAGCCAGTGCTGCCGCACCTCTGCTCGAAGCCGGTGCGGCGCGCCGCCGCCAACTTGAGGCATTCGAGCGGCTTGACGGGATTCTTGCTGTTTCCGAGGCGCCTAGCGATCGGGCAGCCGCCATTATCTTGGAATTACTCGCGAAATCCGGTGCAAGGCAGCCCTAGCAATTCGGCAATAGCCGGTTAACCATCGAGCAGATACATTTTATCAGTTCTTTGCCGGCGGACGGGCCGGCAGTTTGGGGATTTTCGTCTGATGAAAGCCGGCCGCGCAGCGATCGCTGGCGTTTGCGGATTTGTTCCGCCGGACGTACTCACAAATGCGCAGCTCGCCAAAATGGTGAACACCACCGACGAGTGGATCACCGAGCGCACCGGCATCAAGGAACGTCACATCCTCAAGGGTGAAGGCCTCGGTACGTCGCATATGGGCGCGAAGGCTGTGTCCGGTCTGCTCGAGAAAACCGGCGTAAAAGCAGAAGAGATCGATCTTCTGATCTGCGCGACGACGACACCGGACATGGTGTTTCCGTCAACCGCCAATCTCATTTGCGACATGGTCGGCATCCGGAATGTGCCGAGCTTCGATATTCAGGCGGCGTGCTCCGGTTTCGTCTACGCGCTCACTATCGCGAAGCAGTTCATCGAGAACGGTACCGTTAAAAAAGCGATCGTCGTCGGCGCGGACAAGATGTCCTCGATCATCGACTATACCGACCGCGCCACCTGCGTAATTTTCGGAGATGGCGCGGGAGCGGTGCTCATGCAGCGCTCGGAAAACGGCAGTGGCATCATCGATACCGAACTCGGCTCGGATGGCGCGGGCTGGGTGCACTTGCATCAGAAGGCAGGCGGCAGCCGTATGCCGCCGACGAAGGAGACCGTCGAGAAGCGGCTGCATTATGTGCATCAGGAAGGTGCGCAGGTTTACAAATTCGCGGTCCACAACATGTCGGAAGTCGTCCGCACATTGATGGATCGCAACTCGCTTACCGGCGCGGACATCGACTGGCTGGTGCCGCATCAGGCGAACCGCCGCATCATCGAAGCGACTGCAGAGCGCATGCAGATGCCGATGGAGCGCGTCATGATGACGATCCATAAATACGGCAACACGACCGCCGCGACGATCCCGCTTTCGCTCTGGGATTATGAGAGCAAGCTGAAAGAGGGCGACCGCCTGATGCTCGCGGCCTTCGGCGGCGGCTTCACATGGGCCGGTGCCTACATGAAGTGGGCCTACGACGGCGCAACGAAAAAGGCGGCTTGAACAAGCCGCCTTTTCTATTTCCGATTTTTCCGGTGTTTATTTTCTGCGCGAGATCGGCAGATAGTCGCGGCGCGCTTCACCTGTATAGAGCTGGCGCGGACGACCGATCTTCTGGCCCGGATCCTCGATCATTTCCTTCCACTGCGCGATCCAGCCGACGGTGCGCGCAAGCGCGAACAGCACGGTGAACATCGTAGTCGGGAAGCCCATCGCTTTCAGTGTGATGCCCGAATAGAAATCGATATTCGGATAGAGCTTCTTCTCGATGAAGTATTCGTCCTTCAGCGCGACCTTCTCCAGCTCCATCGCGACGTCGAGCAGCGGATCGTCCTTGATGCCGAGTTCGTTCAACACTTCGTGGCAGGTCTTCTGCATGATCTTCGCGCGCGGGTCGTAATTCTTGTAGACGCGATGACCGAAGCCCATGAGACGGAACGGATCGTTCTTGTCTTTCGAGCGCTTCACGTATTCAGGAATTTTGTCGACGTGACCGATTTCGGTCAGCATTTTGAGCGCGGCTTCGTTCGCGCCGCCATGCGCCGGACCCCAGAGACAGGCGATGCCGGCGGCGATACAGGCGAACGGATTTGCACCGGACGAGCCCGCGAGACGTACGGTCGAGGTGGACGCGTTCTGTTCGTGATCGGCGTGCAAAATAAAAATCCGGTCCATCGCGCGCGATAAGACCGGATTGACTTTGTATTCCTCTGCCGGAACCGCGAAGCACATCCGCAAAAAGTTCGATGACAGATCGAGATCGTTGCGCGGATATACGAAGGGCTGGCCTACCGAATATTTATAAGCCATCGCGGCGAGCGTCGGCATTTTCGCGATCATGCGGATCGAGGCGATCATGCGCTGCGTCGGGTCCGAAATGTCGGTCGAGTCGTGGTAGAACGCCGAAAGCGCGCCTACCGAGCCGACCATAACGGCCATCGGATGCGCGTCGCGGCGGAAGCCCTGGAAGAAGCGATGCATCTGCTCGTGCACCATCGTGTGACGGTTCACGCGATAATCGAAATCGGCTTTCTGCGCGGCAGTCGGAAGCTCACCGTAAAGCAGCAGGTAGCAGGTCTCGAGGAAGTCGCCGTGTTCGGCAATCTGTTCGATCGGATAGCCGCGATAGAGGAGGACGCCCTCATCGCCGTCGATGTAGGTGATCTTGCTTTCGCAGCTTGCGGTTGAGGTGAAGCCGGGGTCATAGGTGAACATCCCGGTCTGGCCGTAAAGCTTCGCGATGTCGACAACTGCGGGACCGATCGAACCTTCCTTCACGGGCAGGTCGAGTTTCTTGTCGCCTAAGGCGAACGCAGCGGATTTGGCCGTGTTCTTGGCGTCCATCCGGATCTCCTATTTTTATTGCGGACCGGCTCCTGGGCCTTGAGGCCGAAAGCCATGCCGGGAATGTGGGCGCCGGGAGGAAACCCCCGGCAGATGGGCAAAACTAGCCCCTTCGCTGCGCCGCGACAAGCGGACGAAAGACGGGCTCGCCGCGGTTCCGAGACGTTTACGCGGCCCTTTGCGCCTGATCGCGAAGGCGCGCGAGGCTCTCATCCTTCCCGAGCACATCGAGCACGTCGAAGATGCCGGGCGAGGTGGATTTCCCGGTAAGTGCTGCGCGTAACGGTTGTGCGACAGCGCCTAGTTTCATGCCGAGCTTCTCGGCAAGCTCGCGGATCGCGGCTTCGGTCGTCGTGGCGGACCAGGGCTCCGCCTGCTCAAGCACCTGAACCGCTTTCTTGAGCGTGTCGCGCCCTTCGGCGTTCAGGAGCGACGCTGCTTTCTCGTCGAGCGGCAACGGACGCTCGGCAAAGAGGAAGCTAGAACCCTCGATCAGTTCGATCAGAGTCTTTGCGCGCTCTTTCAGGCCGGGCATCGCGGCGACGAGCTGGGCGCGGCGCGACTTCAGAAGTGCCGCGGTACGGCCGCCGCCGGGAAGATCCGGCAGCAGCGCCTCAATCTGGCGGACAATTTCCTCGTCCGGCATCGCGCGAAGATACTGGCCGTTGATATTTTCGAGTTTCGCGAAGTCGAAACGCGCGGCAGCACGGCCAACTTTGGAAATGTCGAAGAGTTCGATCATCTCCTTGGTGGTGAAAAGCTCCTGGTCGCCGTGGCTCCAGCCCAGGCGGACGAGGTAATTGCGCAGCGCGTCCGGTACGTAACCCATGGCGCGATAGGACTCGACGCCGAGCGCACCATGCCGCTTGGAAAGCTTCGCGCCGTCGGCGCCATGGATCAGCGGGATGTGACCCATGCGCGGAACTTTCCAGCCGAGCGCTTCGTAAATCTGGGTCTGGCGTGCGGCGTTGGTCAGGTGGTCGTCGCCGCGGATGATGTGGGTGATGTTCATGTCGTGATCGTCGACCACGACCGAGAGCATATACGTCGGGGTCCCGTCAGAGCGCAGCAACACGAGGTCGTCGAGATCCTTGTTCGGCCAGGTGACTTTGCCCTGTACGAGGTCATCGACCGAAGTTTCGCCTTCCTGCGGTGCCCGCAAGCGGATAACAGGCTGCGCGCCGGCAGGCGCTTCCGAAGGATCGCGGTCGCGCCAGCGGCCGTCATAGCGCGGCGGCTTGCCTTCTCGGCGCGCCTTCTCACGCATCTCTTCGAGTTCTTGCGGGGTGGCGTAGCATTTATAGGCGTGGCCGAGCGTGAGCAGTGCTTCAGCCGCTTCGCGGTGACGCGTTGCGCGCGCGAACTGGAAGACGATCTCGCCGTCCCAATCGAGACCGAGCCATTTCATGCCCGCGATAATCGCGTCGATTGCTTCCTGGGTGGAACGCTGGCGGTCGGTATCTTCGATGCGCAGGAGCATCTTGCCGCCGGTGTGGCGTGCAAAGAGCCAGTTGAAGAGCGCGGTGCGCGCACCGCCGATGTGCAGGAAGCCGGTCGGCGAGGGCGCGAAGCGGGTAATGATGGGTTCGGACATCAGACTCTGAAAACGTGGATCGAAGCGGCGGCCCGTGTAGCATAGCGATGAGGCTACGAGTAGGGCGGGGAAACCTATGAACGAGCCGGAGCGGAAGCGGCCACGCGCCGCCCGCAAGGCTGCGGCGCTTGCCGGATCTGGCGCGTTCGACGCTGCCGGATTTGGCGAGGCGTTACGCCTGTTCGCCGCCAAGGTTCGTGGGGCATTTGCCGAAGAGGCCGAGCAGGGGCGGCTCGCACCGTGGCTCGCCGCGGGCTTCTGCGGGGGCGTGTTGCTCTATTTTCTGGCGCCGAATGAGCCTTCCTGGATCGCATCCGCGCTTTTCTTTGCGGCATGCGGCTTGCTCTCCTTCAGTCTGCGCGAACGTGCTTTCGCCTGGGCGATAACGGCGATGATCGGAGCAGTTGCTGCAGGGTTCACGACCGGCGCGGTACGCGGAGCAATGGTCGCCCATCCGGTACTGACGGTTCCGACAACTACCGTCACCTTGCAGGGCTTCGTGGAAGCGCGGGACGCAAGCACGCGTTCCGACCGGATCGTGCTGCGTGTCACGAAATCCGACCCGAAATCCAAGCAGGCTATTCCTGAGCGCGTCCGGCTCGCGTTCCGTAAAGATCTCGCACCCGCGGTCGGCGAGCACGTCGAACTGCGCGCGCGTCTTCGCCCTTTGGTCGGACCCGTGCGCCCCGGAGGCTATGACTTCGCGATCGGCGCGTATTATTCGGGACTAGGCGCGACCGGGTTTGTGCTCGGTCGAAGCAAGGCCGCGCCGGCGGCGATCGAAACTCCGCTTTCGATCCGGATCAACGCAAGCATCGATACGTTGCGGCGTTCGCTCGCGGAGCGGATACGCCTCACATTGCCGGGAGACTCGGGCGCGATTGCCGCCGCACTCGTTACCGGCATCCGCGACCACATTTCGAACGACGCGAACGAAGCGCTACGTGTCTCGGGGCTCTATCACGTCATCTCGATTTCGGGTCTGCATATGGCGCTGGTTGCAGGCGTGTTGTTTGCGTTAGTCCGCGGCGGGCTTGCGCTTATTCCCGGCCTCGCGCTCAGGCGGCCCATTAAGAAATATGCGGCAGTTGCAGCACTCGGCGGTGTGACCTTTTATTTGCTCCTGTCGGGCGCGGAAGTCGCGACGCAGCGGTCCTACATCATGATCGCAATTGTGCTCGCGGGGGTGCTGATCGACCGGCCCGCGCTGACACTGCGAACGCTTGCCGCAGCGGTCGTCGTGACCCTGATCATTTCGCCGGAAGCCGTGCTTAACCCCGGCTTTCAGATGTCGTTCGCGGCGACGCTTGCGCTGATCAGCTTTTACGAACGCTGGGTGCCGCTCGTTACGGCGCCGCCTGCTCCGGGCGCATCTGCCATCAGCGCATGGAGCGGGCGCGCGGGAAGGTGGTTGCTTCTTGGTGCGGCCACCTCGTTCATCGCCGGCTGCGCAACGGCAATCTACGCGGCGTTCCACTTCCATCGGCTCGCGCCATACGGCGTCCTCGCCAACGTGCTGTCGATGCCGATCATCGCCTTCGTAATCATGCCGGGTGCGCTGCTCGGAGTACTCCTGATCCCGTTCGGCTTCGATTTCATCGGCTGGACCGCGATGGGGTACGGCATCGACGCGATGGTCGCGATCGCGAAGTATGTCAGCGCAATCGAGGGCGCGGAGGGCAGGATCGCGGCTTTCGGCGGCAGTGCGGTCGCAATCGGAACGCTGGCGCTACTCCTGCTTACGCTGCCCGGAACCTGGCTGAGACTTGCGGGGCTGCCGTTCGTGCTGCTCGCCTTTGTGCTGGTTTGGAATGGGTCGCGCTATGACGTCGTCGTCGATGCCGAAGGCGATGTGGTCGCGCTACGGATGGGAGACGGAAAACTCTCCATCCACGCGAATAAAAGTGATCGCTTCACAGTCGAGAGCTGGCTCGCAGCGGCCGGATTGCCGCCCGCGAATGCCAAAGGATTGGGTCAGGCATTTTCCTGCGATGCGAACGGCTGCGTGGGCAAGTTCGCCGACGGAACGCTTGTCGCGCTTCCGAAATCGCCATCGGCGTTCCTTGAAGACTGCGGCCGTGCGGCGCTGATCATCGCCAATCGCAATGTACCAGCGTCCTGCGCGTCGGCAATCGTTGACCGCAATACGCTCGCCACGACCGGGGCCCTTGCTCTCAAGAAAACGGCGAAGGGCTGGGAGGCTTTTCCTTCGCGCGCGCCGAATGCGGATCGGCCGTGGTTCGGCCGCGCGGCGCAGGCGGACGCCAATGCGCTCGCGCGTCTTAATCCGACGCAGAAAATGAAACAGGCGGTGCCACTGACACCGCCTGCCGAAATTTCCGGAGAAACCCCCGCGCCCGAAGCACCGGAGGAAGACTTATACGATTAAGGACTCGGACGATCAGTAACGGCGATAGATGCCGACGAGCTTGCCCTGAATTTCCACGCGGTCGGGGCCGAAAATACGCGTTTCGTACGCCGGGTTTGCTGCCTCGAGCGCGATCGACGCGCCTTTCTTGCGAAGGCGCTTCAACGTCGCTTCTTCGCGATCGACGAGCGCCACGACAATATCGCCCGTGTCGGCAATATCGGCTTTCTTGATCAGCGCGAGATCGCCTTCGAGGATACCGGCCTCGATCATGGAGTCGCCCTTCACTTCGAGCGCGTAATGCTCGCCGGTCGACAGCATTTCGGGCGGCATGTGAACGGTATGGCTGCGGTTCTGGATCGCTTCGATGGGCGTACCGGCAGCAATGCGGCCCATGACCGGAATTGCGATCGGGCGATTGTTGCCGCCGTCGTCCTTGTCGGAGGGGACCTTCGCGACCTTGCCGAGCGAGCCTTCGATGACGTTTGGCGAGAAGCCGCTACGCCCGCGGGGGCTGCCCATTGCGGGCGCGACCGTCTCGGGGAGGCGGATCACTTCCAGCGCACGCGCGCGGTTCGGCAAGCGGCGGATAAAGCCGCGCTCTTCGAGGGCCGTAATCAGCCGATGGATGCCGGATTTCGAGCGCAGGTCGAGCGCGTCCTTCATCTCGTCGAAGGAAGGCGGGACGCCGCTTTCCTTCAGGCGTTCGTGGATGAAGCGAAGCAACTCATACTGTTTTCGGGTCAGCATCGTCGGAAAATCCCTGCTTTTGGGCCTTTTCAGGCGCCTGCGAGTCGGTACAAATCAGGAACGATTAGTATCCGTTCTAGTTGTGTTCTGCAAGGATTAAGAGGTGGTGTCCTAATACGTGCCTGCGTGTCCTAGTTCGCGCTGATTCGCCTTTCGTTCTCGTTAAGGCGGCTGGCATTTTGCAATTGTTTGCAAATCTCACAATCCACAGCAATCCACAGCCTAATTACTTTCCCGGCATTTTGCCGGGTATTCGTGTAGCCCGCAACGATCCATTGGAGCGGTCACCCAAACGAATTAGGTAGTTGCCAAAAGCCTACAAAATTAAGCGTTATCAATTGGATAGACACAGTTCCGGGGGAAGCCGATAGCGTGGCTTTTTCCGTGCTTGACCGCCTCTAATAGGTCAGGATTAGCGACATAAACTAGTGCTTCTGTGGTCTTGACCACCACTCGTTTAAGCAGTTGGCCCTCTGCACTTCGGACTACGACAAATTCGTCAGACATGACAAAAACCCCTTTGTTTTATGAGGTTTTCAGCATTCGCCTTGGATGAAAAGTTTTTTCTAGGCGGCGCGTGTACCGGGCTTGCGTGGCCAGACGATCTTGGGTATATACTGTACCCAAGGTACAACGGAGATCGGCCACATGGCCAATGGATCGAAGGAAATGTCCGAGGAAGCTAAGAAAAACGCACCGCCGTACACTGCCTTTCAGACGCTCAAAACTCTGACCGGCAGCTTGAAGCAGCATGGGCTTCCGCCTCGGATCGATAAGTCGATCATGACGAACTTTTCAGGAGCGGTGGCCGCTCAGTTAATGACGGCGCTGCGGTTCCTGAACCTGATCGACGACAGTGAAAAACCGACGGCACTTTTTGTTGCTTTGAAAGATGCGCACGGCACCGATCAGTGGCCGACGGCGCTGCGGGGCGTGTTGAAGACAGCGTACGCGCCTATCTTCAAGATCGACCTCGCGACTGCAACTCCCAATCTTCTGTACGAAACATTCACAGAGGCTTTTGCTGCTGAAGGAGAGACGTTGCGTAAAGCGGTGACGTTCTTTTTGAACGCGGCTGAAGACGCCGAAGTCACTATCAGTCCGTACATTAAGAAGCATAAAAAGCCGCGCCAAACACCAGCAAAGCCGCGAGCGCAGAAATCAAAAAAGTCGAAGCCTGCGCGAGAGGAATACGAAGGCAACGTTCGAGAAATTCACATGCAGGGAATGTCGGAGAAAGACATTCTGCTCGGGATGCTCGACACCAACGCGATGGATCAGAAAGAGCAGGAGGCTATTTGGACCTTGCTCAAGTATCTCGCGAAGGCGGGCAAGTGAACACAGCGAATATGGAGGCGAAAATGGTTAGGAGAGTTGCAAGCCCCGGTGAGTTCGACCGGCATGCGGGGCGAGGAGAAATAGGCGGGGCCGCTTCACAACCCTAGCAGGAAAGAAAGCGGCCCCTAATCGGCTCATTCGGGGTTCGTCTAATCGGCAAGACGCCCGGCCTTACGACTGCGGAAATCTCGGTCCGAACCCGAGGCCCCGAACCAACTCGAAGTGGACCGACACCGTTGTAGCGGTGCCGGTCCGATCATCCACCCAGGGATTGCGCCCCGAGGCGAATAACCATCTGCGGAATATAGCGGTTGTAGCCGTTAATTTCCAGTATTGCCGAGGGGTGCAGCCCGTTAACCAACGGATTGCGCCCGTGAACATTCTTCCCCGTGACTTACAGATTCAGATCGTCGGCCACCTTGTCGAAGGTGCTTCTATTCGCAGCGTTGAACGCATGACCGGCGTTCATCGCGATACCATCATGCGCCTAGGCGCTCGCGTCGGTAACGGCTGTGCCCGCTTTCACGATCGCCGCATGGTCGGCGTTCGTCCGGGCCGCCTTGAACTTGATGAGGCGTGGTCTTTCGTCGGCAAAAAGCAAAAGCGCGTGAAGCGCGGAGAGGAGGGCGTCAAAGGCGACGCTTACGTTTTCGTTGCGCTCGCAGCCACGTCGAAGGCGATCATTAGCTATCGCGTTGGCCAGCGTAACGGTGCGAACACCGAAGATTTCATTTTTGATATTCGCGAGCGCGTGATCGGCAACCCAGAGATTTCAACTGACTCTTGGTCGCCGTATCAGCCCGCAATTCGTCACGCTTTTGGACCGCAAGCGATCTACGGCCAGATCACAAAAACCTATCGCGTAACTGATCTGCGCCGCAGTCCTGCTCACCGCTATTCGCCAGCCGAGGTAGTAGCAGTAGAACGCAACGTAGTAAGCGGCACGCCCGGCTATATTTCGACAAGTTATGTGGAGCGCTCGCACTTATCGCTGCGCATGAGCCAACGTCGCTTCTCGCGTTTGACGAATGCGTTCAGCAAGAAAATGGAGCATCACGTTGCGGCAATGGGCTTGCACGTCGCTCACTACAATTTCTGCCGGGTGCATGAGGCGCACAAGCAAACGCCTGCGATGATGCTTGGATTGACTGATCACGCATGGAGCGTTGGCGAATTGCTAGATAACGCCCTTGTAGGCGAGCCGTTTATTCCTGCGCCTAAGCGTCCGCGCCTGACCGTAATTAGCGGCGGGAAAACTTAGTCACACTCATGAACTGCTGTTTCAAAATTCTTTTCAAACTCTTCACTGATTACCCAAGTCAAAAACTCAGCTGGCACCAGCAAGGTCTGCTCGAGCTGAGCAGGGGGATGCTTATCGATGAAATTCTGTTGCCGGAGGATGGTCCGATACGCTTTCGGGATGGTAGCCCCCAGCGCCAGCGCGAGCCCATTCATGTCCGCGCGTACGTTCAGAGGAGTTCCGTTCGACCTTCTTTGTACATCTCGGCTGTCGAGCATGTGGCCAAGCGCTTCGCGACTATCGGTCCTATGATTTTTACCGTCTAAAATCTGCAAAATCTCTTTCGTCCAAACCAAGTCTTGCCATGGCTTGGTTTGCTGAAGAGAAATTACGCAGACATAGAGTTCGGGATCCTCAGGAGAACGATTGGGCTTCTCCTTGAACCTGATCATGTAGCCGCGATATTCGGCAATATCGAGATACTTGTCGCCCAAATAGGTGGAAACGCACCCGTGTTTCAGCCGAATCCTTTGAGAAATATCAAAGGGGCTGAGGGCTTTTTCTTCGTGCTGCAATGATCGGATAAATTCCGACTTAGACATAAAGCAAACACAGTGAGAGGTAGCTAACTATTAGAAGTATATAACTTAGTTAGCTTCAACCTTCGGCTTTATCTCACTGACTAGTTTGCCGTCAACTACGAGCCCGACTCGCGTCATTGATTCTAAAAGAGACTGTGCAAGTCGATCTCTAGAAATGGTAGGCTCAGTGCCAGGCATAGTTTTGATGTCGCTCGCAACGACGTCTCCATCGTACAAAACCTTCGCAAGCCTATCAAAATTAGGTTCGTGTGCCATGACCCTTACCCCGATACGGGGAACATCCGATTAGGACCGATTCGGTTCGGCCGGGCGCATATACAAAGGGATGACGCCCGTCAACCCTCTGATATGCACGTTCACACTCATAACTCATGGTGTTTTAAACCGCAATGAACGCGATGGGTTCAATAAAATAATTTTTTGTAACATCGGAACCAATTGAAATATATGTGTTTTTTAGCGTTTTCAA
>Ga0247762_1000178_pt1 | contig 25209 bp, 19 predicted proteins | sample UWRJL081202R4_FD_181016 | JGI IMG/M metagenome (GOLD analysis project Ga0247762, IMG submission 181016) | Plant litter microbial communities from Arlington Agricultural Research Station in Wisconsin, United States - UWRJ-L081-202R-4 | ecosystem: Environmental > Terrestrial > Plant litter >...
CAGGGTTCGCACTGTACGGGTTAGCAGGGGGAACATATCCGGGAGCGGTGTAGCCCGGAGGAACGTTTCCGGGGGGGGTGTAAGGAGGCGTATACGGGGGTACCTGTGGCCCTGCTCCATGCCAACCCTGTCCGGGGCCAAAACCAATGCGATCACCAAGATCGTTCAAACCGAATGGATTAGGCAGAGGCAGACCGTTGCGCCGCGCCACGGCGGTCTGATGGGCCTCGATCACCTGATAAAAGATCCATCCAGCAACGAAGAGGCCGAAGACTCCATTGACATCGGAAGCCAGCGATACGAGCACCGCGAAGATCCCGATATGCACGAGCCCTTTAACAAGCTGGCCGTTGTACATTGCGCCAACGCCGGGGATGAAACCAAGGAGTGCAGCGAGCCCGGGATTGGGCGTCGTGGGAGGTACGGGTGGGGGGATTACCCCGCCGGGATACCCTGCGGGAGGAACATAGCCCGGCTGGCCGGCCTGGGGGTCGATTGGATCCTGGTTATTGAACTTCTGCTCTTCGTAGCTCATGCCGACACCCCCGTCATCCGAACGTTTTTCCGCACGAATGTTTCTGCATTTCCATCAAGAAATCTGGCCCGATCTGCCTTCATTGCAACCGTCGTAAACTTCGCAGCGGGGATGCGACGACTGGAGCCGCCGCCTGCGGGTTTCTTTGTCTCCGGTGCAGGGGGTGCAGATTCTTCTGTCCGGCGGTGCTGATTCTCTCGATCACTGTCCCGCTGCAGATCGCGCACGCGAGACTCCAGCTCATACACCACACGCAGGTTGTCGTAGTAGCGAACCACATGAGCATTGGTCTGATAGAAGCTACGGCGGAGGCTCGAAGGCTTCAGGTCCGCGAGACGGACCTTCGTGATCTGAACGCCCACCAGGTTTAAGGTAAGCGCAACGGAGAAGAACGCCATCGCCGCAGTCATTGCCAGGCGAGGCTGCATGGCCATACGAACGAAGTTCTGCGCACCCACGGCGAAGCGCGGACGGAATGGGAGAACCTTTCCCGACATGGGCATCGCCTGCACCGGAGCACCGGCCACTGCCAGACAGGGATTGATCCCCGAGGTCTGCGCCAGAATGCGATTGACGAGCGAGTCCGGCGGTTCAGGTGGGGCGTCCTTCAGCATCTCCATCCAGGCAGCGCCACGGCGCGCATCCGCCATCCTGCTTGCGCACGCGGAGCAATGAATCAGGTGCAGATCAAATGCCGTCTGCTCCTCCGCCGTAAGCGTTCCATCCAGAGCATCCATGAGGAGACGCTCGCAGTTTGCGCACGTCAATCCCTCTGTACTGCCCCTCTGCTGCCCGCCGAATTGTGTTTTGTCGGCCATCTAAACCACCTGCCCTTCTATACGTCCTAAAAGCCTTGCAAGTTCCGCGCGCCCGCGGCTGATACGGCTTTTGACCGTGCCCTCCGGAACGTTCAGTACGGTGGAAATTTCTTTGTAATCCATGTCTTCCAGATCGCGAAGGATCACTGCTTCGCGCAACTCTGGTGACATCTGCTTCAAACCATGTTGGATGCGCGCGCGCATCTCTTTCTGAGCCACCTGATCGTACTGGCTGCGGCGCGGATCGCTGAGACGGTCGGCCATAGTTGGTCCATCGTCTTCTCCATCCATGCTGGCGTCGATGGAATCCGTGGCCCGCTCCTGCCGCGTACGACGGAAGTGGTCGACGAGAAGGTTACGCGTGAGCGTCGTAAGCCAGGTCGTAAACCCGCCTTTCGTCGCATCGAAACTATCGAGATTCCGGTAGACCTTCAGGAAAACATCCTGCGTAAGGTCCTCGGCATCGGTAGCAGAGCCGGTGAAGCGGTAGCAGATGCCGTAGACGCGGCGATGCTGAGAGATGACCAGCTTCTGCCATGCCGAAGAGTCCCCCTGCGAACAGGCGACGACGAGCCTCTCCAACTCCAGTTGTTCCGCCGTCTTCTCCAAAGGTCTCTCCGCGCGCTGGCCCCCCATGGCCGGACCTCGACCACCATGCATGGAGCCACCCACTGTAACAGGAAGTGTATCGCCGATTTGCGCCATCGGCGTGATCTTCACGTTCGGCCGCGGAACAGAATTCTCGGGAAAGCGCGCGAGCCGGGGCGTGTCCGGTACAAGCGAAGCCATCGAGATGTGCAGAACGCCCATGCATCTCTATACGCAATGTCTTACGGCGCAGTTCCCTGACGGAAACAGCGAAGGCGCAGCCAGCAGCCGCGCCTTCGAATCACCCGCACCCTTTTGTCATCCCGTAACGAAGTGAAGGGATCTGCTTTTACAGAGTTCCCAAGAAAGCCGTAACCACTTACGCGGCAGGCACAACACCGCAGGCGATCCGGTTTCCCGAAGCTCCCGCAGGGTCCGTCATCTGGTCATCCTTCTTCTCGTGCACTACGACCGATGTGCCGCCGTTGGCGAAGATCGAGTTCGGTGCAGCCGGATCCATCGACAGGTAATCGGCGACAAACGTCTTTTCGCCACGGTGATCCTCGCCGACCGTCACGCTCTCAGGAAAATCGCCATCGTGGTGGCCTTCAGTGCTTGTGAATCCATGGTGTTTCATCGTGGGGTTGAAGTGGCCACCTGCCGTCTTGAAATCGGGAGCTTCGCACTTGCCGACAGCATGGACATGAACCGCGTGGTCGCCGATAGGAAGATTTTCGAGTTTGACGTCGACCTTTACGCCTTTTTTGACCTGCTTAAAGGTGACGGTTCCAGCGTCTTTGCCCTGCGGATCCTTCAGCATGACTTTTACCGACTTCTTCTGGGCGACCGCAGGCGCCACCGCCAGTGTCATCGCCGTTGCTACCGTTGCGAAACGTATACCGAAAGTCATCTTTCGTTCCTCCACGAATTAAATGCAGACTCAGAATACTCCTCAGACAGGAAACCCTCCGATTCATCCGCGCAGGTATCTTACTTTCAGTAAGATCAAACCGTCAGACTCTCTAGGCTTCACAACATCAGTCGAGGTAACAGACATCTTCATGCGACGCATCCCAGTCCTACTTCTTCTGTTTGCCGCTTCCATCACGCACGCCGAGACCCGTTGGGTCGGTACCTGGGCCACGTCGCCTCTGAGTGGAAACGCGAAGATTAGCGATACCCTCAAGCTGGGTGAGACTGAGTCTACCGTACGCGAAGTCGTGCATATTTCCCAAGGCGGAAGCACCATGCGCCTGACGTTGACCAATGAATTTGGTACCGCTCCACTGAATATCTCTTCGGTACACGTCGCATTTCTCTCGGCTGGCAGCAAAATCCTCCCCGCTACGGATCACGTCCTCACCTTCGGTGGCCAGAACGCGACCACCATTCCCACCGGCCAGTTCCTCTCCAGCGATCCGGTCAAACTGACCCTTCCGATCTTTTCCGATCTCGTCATCAGCATCGTCCTACCGACGCAGGCCCTCACCACGGTGACCTATCATCCTCTCGCCGTAGAGACGACTTTCTTCGCCCCCGGCAACCACGCGACGGATGAAGACTTGAAAAATCCAAAGACCAACACCTCCTGGTACTTCCTCAAAGACGTGCAGGTAAATGCTGAAAAGAAATCGGCCGCGATTGTGACGCTCGGAGACTCGATTACGGACGGCACCGCCTCCACCGTGGGTGGGAATCGTCGCTGGCCGGATGTCCTGGCCGCCCGCCTCGCCTCGAACAAGAAAACCAAAAGGCTCTCCATTCTGAATGAGGGAATCAGCGGCAACCGTATCCTTCACGAAGGCACCGGAACCCGCGCTCTGAGCCGCCTCGATCGGGATGTTCTCGCGGCCCCCGGCATTAAGTTTCTCGTTCTCCTTGAGGGCATCAATGACATCGGTCGCACCATCCAGCCACTGCGGCCTGGCGACGAGGTCACAGCCGACGCCATCATCAACGGCATGAAAGAGATCGTCATGCGTACCCGTGCTCGCAACATCCGCGTGATCGGCGCTACTTTAACGCCCTTCACCGGCGCGAAATACGCCTCCCCTGCTGGAGAAGCGATGCGACAGCAGATAAACGCCTTCATCCGGACACCAGGCAGCTTTGACGCTGTGATCGATTTCGACAAGGCAACCCAGGATCCCGCACACCCAGACCAGTTCCTTCCGAAGTACGATCACGGCGATCACCTTCACCCGTCCGACGTAGGGTACGCCGCCATGGGGACCTTCGTGGACCTCAAGCTCTTCAAGTAAGTTACGAAAAAGGCTGAGATCATCATGCGCATTGCATTTCTCGGGTTAGGCCAGATGGGCCGCGCCATGGTTCATCATTTGATCAAAGCTGGTCACGATGTAACGCTCTGGAACCGCACACCTGCCAGCGCCGAGCCATTTATAAGGAAGGCGTCAAAATCGCGTTAACTCCCAGCGAAGCAGTCGCCGGTTGTGAAGTCCTCTTCACCATGCTGACCGATGACGCCGCGCTCAAAGAAGTGCTCTTTGGCGCAGGCGTGCTCGATGCGATTCCTGAAGATTCGATCCATGTCTGCCTGAGCACCATTAGCGTCTCCCTATCCCAGCGCCTGACCGAAGAACACTATGCACATCGCCGGCATTTTGTAGGAGCGCCCGTCTTTGGCCGGCCACCGATCGCGGAGGAAGGTCGCTTATGGACCGTTGTCGGTGGCGGAACAGATCAGGTGGAAAAAATGCGGCCCCTGCTGGATACGTTCAGCCGAGGCACGACCGTGGTGGGCGATCAACCCTGGAGCGCGCATGCGATGAAACTGGGTGGCAACTTCATGATCTCGGCGATACTTGCATCGTTGTCGGAGGGAATGATCTACGCGGAGGCGATGCAGATCGAACCGGCGATGTTTGCCGAAACCGTCAACAACGCGCTCTTTCGCTCGCCTCTTTACGAAGCCTATGGCAAATTGATGCTGCATCCACCTGAGACACCGGGCTCCACTGTCTCAATTCTGGATAAGGACACGCGGCTGTTTCGTGAAGCAGCAAAAGTTGGAGATGTGCGAACGCCGCTTGCCGATCTTGCCTACGCGCACTGGCAAAAGCCATCGAAGCAGGCATGAAAGATCACGACCTGCCGTCTGCCTACTATGAGATCTCCCAGCGGATGTTGAAGGAAAAACCATAGCTTGGAGACCTCTCACCTCCGCTTGAGGCTCGCGCCCTAATCCTCTGCGCTTGAGATCTCCGGCGTCTTCCCCATATAGATAATCGGGAGCGTCTCTCCGTTCGGGAGCGGCACCGCGACTTTGCTATTGAGGAATAATCTTCCTCCGGAGGCCACGATTCATTCTGGTTCCGCGATAGGAGTCGCCACCAAGTACGTTCCATCTCAGCCAGATGCGTATCCAGGCCAAGCGCATGGCCCAGGGCGTCGATCTGCGCTCCGCTGTAATCGTTCTTCTACAGCTTCACCCGATGCTTCTGACGTCTGCACTCCAAATCGCCCCGCGTTAATCCAATAACTCGTGGCCAGAGTCACTCCGCCGTTCCTCTCATATTGATCGAAGAATCTCCGTAGTTCAACCTCAAACGGACCGAACTCATCTGACTCAGGCAGGGGACTATAGGAAAGGGACAAAGTAAGGCCCCGCAGCTCCACCCAACCCAACTTCATCACACCGGGAATCTGCACCTGGTGAAACTCTCCCCCCTCAAATGCCCTTTCGAGCTTCCGGTAGACCGCGTGGCTTGCACTGGTCCCCTCTCTGCTGCCTGTATAAGGTCGGAACAAATTCTCATAGGCGATGTTCTCCTGGCTCTCCGTATCCATCCGCCCGAACGCGATCACCGCCACCCAACCACCCGGCCTCAGCACCCTTCGAAACTCCCGCATAGCCGCATTGAAATCAAACCAGTGCAAAGCACGTCCTACAGTCACCATCTCGACGGAGGCACCCGACAGACCAGTCGACTCGGCTGTTCCGTTCATGATCGCCAACTGCAGATCGCCCTCATGCAGTTGCGTACAGACTTCGCGCATTTTCGCATTGGGCTCTATAGCGATGACTCGATTGCCATTGGCAAGGAGGACATCGCTCAACATGCCAGTTCCCGCAGCAATATCGGCAACAGTCCATTCCGGCAGTAGGCCGCACCATTCGCGAAGGAGCGGCAGAATGATGGAAGGATCGTAGCGCTTGCGAAACCGCGCATACTCTTCCGCCCGGCCGTTAAATCTTTCAACATGAACACTCATCCACCTGATTTTAGATTGGAGTACGTGCGGATAACCCAAACGCAACAAAGCCCACTCTTCAGAGTGGGCTTTGCTTTTGAAATAATGCCGGCGACCACCTAATCTCCCACACAGTCACCCGTGCAGTACCATCGGCCCAGCGAGACTTAACTTCCGTGTTCGGGATGGGAACGGGTGTGGCCCTCGCGGTATTTTCACCGGCAAATTGTTGAACGATCGCGTTGCGATCTTTCACGACTGAATAGATTGGGCTAGAGGTATTTCCTGTTTATTTCTAGTAACTACATGGCTTGTGTCGAGAATCTCTCGAACAGACTATATAAAACATCTGCGCAGAGTAAATTCTATGGACAAGCCGAACGGGCGATTAGTACTGGTAAGCTACACGCATTACTGCGCTTCCACATCCAGCCTATCAACCTGGTGGTCTTCCAGGGCCCTTCATTTCCCTTTTGGGTTGGGAGATCTCATCTTAGGGCATGCTTCCCGCTTATATGCATTCAGCGGTTATCATAACCGAACTTCGCTACCCAGCCGTGCCTTTGGCAAGACAACTGGAACACAAGAGGTTCGTCCATCCCGGTCCTCTCGTACTAAGGACAGCCCCCTTCAAATCTCCTACGCCCACAGCAGATAGAGACCGAACTGTCTCGCGACGTTCTGAACCCAGCTCACGTACCGCTTTAATAGGCGAACAGCCTAACCCTTGGAACCTTCTACAGCTCCAGGATGCGATGAGCCGACATCGAGGTGCCAAACCGAAGCGTCGATATGAACTCTTGGCTTCGATCAGCCTGTTATCCCCGGCGTACCTTTTATCCGTTGAGCGATGGCCCTTCCATACAGAACCACCGGATCACTAAGGCCTGCTTTCGCATCTGCTCGACTTGTAGGTCTCGCAGTTAACCACACTTATGCCTTTGCACTCGACGGTCGATTTCCAAACGACCTGAGTGTAGCTTCGCGCGCCTCCGTTACAATTTAGGAGGCGACCGCCCCAGTCAAACTACCCGTCTTACTATGTCCCTCTCCCAGATAATGGGAGCAGGTTAGGATCACAACAATCGCAGGGTGGTATCTCACCGTTGGCTCCACCAAAACCGAAATCCTGGTATCAAAGCCTCCCACCTATCCTGCGCAGCAATTGCCGTAAACCATAGTAAAAGTATAGTAAAGGTGCACGGGGTCTTTTCGTCTAGCTGCGGGTAACCGGCATCTTCACCGGTACTACAAGTTCGCCGAGCAACTCGTTAAGACAGTCGAACGATCGTTACTCCATTCGTGCAGGTCGGAACTTACCCGACAAGGAATTTCGCTACCTTAGGACCGTTATAGTTACGGCCGCCGTTCACCTGGGCTTCAATTCAGAGCTTCGACTTGCGTCTAACCCCTCCTTTTAACCTTCAGGCACCGGGCAGGAGTCAGCCCCTATACGTCGTTTTAGACTTTGCAGAGACCTGTGTTTTTGTTAAACAGTCGCCGTTCGCGTTTCACTGCGGCCACTTCGGGCTATAAACCCTAACGTGGCGACCCTTCTCCCGAAGTTACGGGTCTAATTTGCCGAGTTCCTTAACAAGCTTTCACTCGAGCGCCTTTGGATATTCTCCTCGTCTACCTGTGTCGGTTTGTGGTACGGTTCCCAATTCCCCTCCTTAGAGGTTTTTCTTGGCAGTGTGAAATCGGCAGCTTTCAGGCATACGCCTTACTGTTTTGCACCTCACTGTTAAGCCTCAACGGATTTGCCTATCGAGACCAGCTTACGTGCATCAACCCCCATAGCCATAGGAGGGCCTGCTTATCCTTCTGCGTCACCCCATCGTAATAACGGAGTATTGGGAGGTCCGGAATATTAACCGGATATCCATCGCTTACGCCTTTCGGCCTCAGCTTAGGGACCGCCTAACCCTGAGCGGATTAACCTTCCTCAGGAAACCTTAGACTTTCGGCGTGAAGGGTTCTCACCTTCATTATCGCTACTTATGCCGGCAGGGTCTCTTCTCGAAACTCCAGTAGTCTTCTCAGTCTACCTTCGTTGTCGCGAGAATGCTCTCCTACCACGCACACTCAAAAGTGTGCATCCGCTGCTTCGGTATATAGTTTTAGCCCCGTTGTATTGTCGGCACCGGACCGCTTGACCAGTGAGCTATTACGCTTTCTTTAAAGGATGGCTGCTTCTAAGCCAACCTCCTGGCTGTCTGAGCGTTCCGACTTCCTTTCCCACTTAACTATAATTTGGGGACCTTAGCAGGCGGTCTGGACTGTTTTCCTCTCGACTGTGAAGCTTAGCCCCCACAGTCTGACTCCCGGGCTGGTTGTGATCGGCATTCGAAGTTTGGCTGGATTCAGTAAGCCGGAAAGCCCCCTAGTCCAATCATGTCTCTACCACCGATCCAAATCACCCGAGGCTAGCCCTAAAGCTATTTCGGAGAGAACGAGCTATCACGGAATTTGATTAGCCTTTCACCCCTACCCTCAGCTCATCCGAGCTTTTTTCAACAAACACCGGTTCGGTCCTCCAATGGGTGTTACCCCATCTTCAACCTGGCCAAGGGTAGATCATCCCGCTTCGCGTCTATTCCTGCCAACTGAACGCCCTATTCAGACTCGCTTTCGCTGCGGCTCGCTCACGCTTAACCTTGCTGACAAGAATAACTAGCCGGCTCATTATGCAATAGGCACGCGGTCAGACATTCCCTTACGGGCATAGTCCTCCCACTGCTTGTAGGCACACGGTTTCAGGTACTTTTCACTCCCCTCAATGGGGTGCTTTTCGCCTTTCCCTCACGGTACTGGTTCACTATCGGTCAGAAACGAGTATTTAGCCTTACGGGATGGTCCCCGTGGATTCAAGCAGGGTTTCTCGTGCCCCGCCTTACTCAGGTACCTGCTTCGAGTCTGGATCAATTTCGTCTACGCGATTGTCACGCTCTATGATCTCCCTTTCCAGGAAGTTCGACTATCGACCAGATTGGTAACTCTACTGTTGCAGGCCCTACAACCCCCGTTGCACCGCAATGCGACGGGTTTGGGCTCATCCGATTTCGCTCGCCACTACTTTCGGAATCGAGGTTTCTTTCTTCTCCTGGAGGTACTGAGATGGTTCACTTCCCTCCGTTCGCTTGTTCCTACCTATGTATTCAGTAGGACATACCCAGGTTTTACCTGGGTGGGTTTCCCCATTCGGAAATCTCCGGATCAACGCCTGTGTGCGGCTTCCCGAAGCTTATCGCAGCTTGCCACGTCCTTCATCGCCTGTTTCTGCCAAGGCATCCACCGTGCGCCCTTAGTAGCTTGACCATAGAATTTACTCGCACGCAGAGGTCATCGCTGACCAAAGCGCCTCATAATCTACGTTTTGATAATTTATATAGTCCGCCGTGTCAGATCGCTTCACGCATCGGAACACACCCGATACATCCACGCCTGATTGAATATTCTAAAGACACTCAACACTAAATCTTCATCGCAAGGAAATTACCCATGCTTTGAAGGCTCAGCCTTGTAGTTACATTTACCCAATCTATTCAGTTGTCAAAAATCCTCAACGCGTCTAACGCGTCCACCTTGTGGTGGCATGAGCTAAGTTGCCGCTCAAGGCTCAGCAGCTGGAAGTATCCAGAAGCTCAACCTCATTCAGTAACTTCCTTCGAGAACAGATAATGGTGGAGCTGACCGGGATCGAACCGATGACATCCTGCTTGCAAAGCAGGCGCTCTCCCAACTGAGCTACAGCCCCATGATAAAGCACATAACGAGCGCAATGGTGGGCCTGGGTAGACTCGAACTACCGACCTCACCCTTATCAGGGGTGCGCTCTAGCCAACTGAGCTACAGGCCCAGCTAGGTGGCTTGAGATATCCTACAACATCTCAAGCCCTCGCTGATCTTGTGGAGCTCGTTGAGCTCTCGAAAGTTTTCGAGGACACAGTTGAACGTGCGAACCGGCTACGCCGGATCTGATCATCGTAATGATTGAAGAGACTAAAAGAAGGTTTAGTTCAGGCTCCTCCAATATCTACCCGAAGGCTTAGATTGAAAGGTTTCCGACAACTCATGATTCACTCAGCCAAAGCTGCCCGTGATACACGGGGCGTGGTCATGTGCCGGAGCGTTCTCTTTTAGAAAGGAGGTGATCCAGCCGCAGGTTCTCCTACGGCTACCTTGTTACGACTTCACCCCAATCATGAATTACACCTTGGGCGGCTGCTCCCTTGCGGTTAGCGCACCGACTTCTAGTGCAACCCACTTTCGTGATGTGACGGGCGGTGTGTACAAGGCCCGGGAACGTATTCACCGCAGCGTTCTGATCTGCGATTACTAGCGATTCCAGCTTCATGGAGTCGAGTTGCAGACTCCAATCCGAACTGAGGCCGGCTTTTTCCGATTGGCTCCCCCTCGCGGGTTCGCAGCGGTTTGTACCGGCCATTGTAGCACGTGTGTAGCCCTGGACATAAAGGCCATGAGGACTTGACGTCATCCCCGCCTTCCTCTCCGTTATCCGAAGCGGTCTCGCCAGAGTGCTCAACTAAATGGTAGCAACTGGAGATAAGGGTTGCGCTCGTTGCGGGACTTAACCCAACATCTCACGACACGAGCTGACGACAGCCATGCAGCACCTATATAGCAGTCTATTGCTAGACGCCGACGTTTCTGCCGGATTCCACTACATTTCGAGCCCAGGTAAGGTTCTTCGCGTTGCGTCGAATTAAACCACATGCTCCACCGCTTGTGCGGGCCCCCGTCAATTCCTTTGAGTTTCAGCCTTGCGACCGTACTCCCCAGGCGGATTGCTTATCGCGTTAGCTTCGGCACGGCAGGATTGGGTACCTGCCACACCAAGCAATCATCGTTTAGGGCTAGGACTACCAGGGTATCTAATCCTGTTTGCTCCCCTAGCTTTCGTGCCTCAGCGTCAGTTATGGTCCAGTGAGCCGCTTTCGCCACAGGTGTTCCTTCCGATATCTACGCATTTCACCGCTACACCGGAAATTCCACTCACCTCTCCCATACTCAAGCCCGGCAGTTTTTGATGCAGACTTCGAGTTGAGCCCGAAGATTTCACACCAAACTTGCCAAACCGCCTACGCACCCTTTACGCCCAATAAATCCGAACAACGCTTGCCCCCCTCGTATTACCGCGGCTGCTGGCACGAAGTTAGCCGGGGCTTCTTCTATGGGTACCGTCATTATCTTCCCCATCGAAAGGAGTTTACGTACCAAGATACTTCATCCTCCACGCGGCGTTGCTGCGTCAGGGTTTCCCCCATTGCGCAAAATTCCCCACTGCTGCCTCCCGTAGGAGTCTGGACCGTGTTTCAGTTCCAGTGTGTCCGTGCGCCCTCTCAGGCCGGATACAGATCATTGCCTTGGTGGGCCATTACCCCGCCAACTAGCTAATCTGCCGCGACCTCCTCTCCAAGCGCATTGCTGCTTTGACTCGTAAGTGTTATGCGGTATTAGCCCAGGTTTCCCTAGGTTATTCCCCACTCGGAGGTAGATTAGTCACGTGTTACTCACCCGTGCGCCACTTTACTCAGGACCGAAGTCCCTTTCTCGTGCGACTTGCATGTGTTAGGCACGCCGCCAGCGTTGATTCTGAGCCAGGATCAAACTCTCGTTTGAATTCTGGTTGCTTGCCTTACGACGGAGGTCGTAAGAGTCAAGCGCCTGTCAGCGCTCGAAAGGCCGACAGGTTTAAAACTAGTGAGAATGACTAGACCAAAGGTCTACTTCATCTCACGACTAGCACGTTCAACTATGTTGTCAAAGATCCTCGCCAGATCGGCCTGAGCCGTCTGCTTTGGATCAAGGACATCTAAGAGGCATAGCCTTCTGTAGAGTGTCCTCGAACTTGATGGCGCTGTTGTCGTCCTGGTACTGACCCTCTTCATCGGCCTGATACTTACCTCGTATCGATTGGCCCGACTACTTGTCAGCGACGTTTTGCGCGAACTTTCTAAGAGTATCGTTTTTGCTTGCCCTTGTCAACCCCTTCGCCAATCTTCTTTTCAACCCGTCAGGGAGAAGAATCAGCCGGAAGACTAAGGCAAGCCCGAAACACCCTCGGAAGCCTGCGAACAGCGCACAAAATCTCAATCATCTCTAAAGTCGACTGCCCTAAAAGCAGCAACTCCGAGGCTCTAGGCCTCTATTGTAAAGCAGTGGCTTGGGTTTGGATTCGACTGCCGTAGCTCGCCGCAACAAACGCTTGGACTGCGGCTCCATCAACTTACCGGATGCCTCTCTGAGGCTATGTCCGTTGTCGCCACTTTTACTGGCAGACTGCAAGCGTGAAGCGCTTCTTCTTGTTTCTTACTTCTTGCAACTTCTTGATTCTACAGGAACATTCTGTTTTCTGCAACTTCATACTTCAGCAGGCTACTTCTTGTTTTCTGCAACTTCCCAACTCTACAGGAACATTTTGCTTTCTGCAACTTCGCATTCCAGCAGGCAACCTTTTGTTTCTGCAACCTCTTGACTCTACCGGATCATTTCGTTTCTTGCAACCCCTGAGCACCGTCTCTTGATCGGAGCCTCAGTTCGAAGCAACTCACTCCCTGAACCTTTCTGAGAGTAGCGAAGGATTCACAATCCCGCAAACGGGCTGCGTGGAAAACCGGTGGAGAAACTCCCTACAATAGCTCCACGTGGCAGCGAAACACCGCGTGAAACAAGGGGAAACATGGAAGCGAACGAAATTCACGAATTTGTCGAAGACCAGGAGAAGGGACGTGAGTCGCATCTTTATCCCGTCTCTTTCTCAATCAGCGTATTGGCAGTACTTGTAGCGCTTGTTACCGTCATGAGTCACCGCTCTCACACCGAAGCCATCCTCGCTCAGGCCCGATCTACCGATGAATGGGGCCTTTATCAGGCGAAAAAGGTGCGCCAGAACCAGATCAACCTCGCATCCGATCTTCTCGCCGTTATGGCTCCTTCTGATCCCACCGCATTAAAAGATGAGGCAGCTTACAAGGCACACACCGCCAAATGGGACAACGACTTGAAGGAGAGCGACGATCGCGCTCATAAACTGGAGGAGAAGGTCGAACTTGCCGAACACCGAGCCTCCCGTTTCGACGCTGGAGAAGCACTTCTGCAGATCGCAGTCGTTCTCTCTTCCATCACTCTCCTTACACGGCAGAGGGCCTATTGGCTTTTGGGACTGGTCACAGGGGCTGCGGGTTTAGCCTTCGCACTTACCGGATATCTGCTTCGATAGGCAGATATACTGGCAATTACTCGCATCCAGCGATCGGTTCGGAGAAAGCTATGGCAATAGAGACGACTGAAAAAATCTGGCACAACGGAACCCTCATTCCCTGGGAGAAAGCCCAGATCCACGTCATGAGCCATGTCGTCCACTATGGTTCTTCCATCTTTGAAGGCATTCGCACCTACGGACAAGGTGACACGGCTGCGGTGTTTCGTCTCCCGGAACACATGCAGCGTTTTCTGGACTCCGCAAAGATCTACCGCATGCCCATCGACTACACGGTCGACCAACTCTGCCAAGCAGTAGTCCAGGTTGTCGAAGCCAACGGCATCGCGCCTTGTTACATCCGCCCCATCGCCTTCCGCGGATACGGTGAGATGGGCGTCAATCCGCTGCGCTCTCCCATGGAGATCTACATCGCGAACTTCCCCTGGGGTAAGTATGTTCCGGGCAACGCTGGCGCGGATGTCTGCGTTTCGAGCTGGAACCGTCTCGCTCCCAACACCATGCCCTCGCTTGCAAAAGCTGGCGCGAACTATATGAACTCGCAGCTCATCCGTATGGAAGCAGAGATCAATGGCTATTCCGAAGGCATTGGGCTGGATGTGAACGGGTATCTCTCCGAAGGCTCTGGCGAAAACCTTTTCCTCGTGCGCGGTGGCGTGCTTTACACGACTCCCCTCGCAAACTCAGTGCTCAACGGCATCACGCGCGCGTCGATCATCACCCTGGCCCAGGAGCTCAAGATTCCTGTCGTCGAGCAGGCGCTTCCCCGCGAGATGCTTTACATCTGCGATGAGGCCTTCTTCACGGGAACTGCCGCAGAGGTTACACACCTGCGCTCCGTCGATCGCATTCTAGTGGGTGATGGCACCATGGGGCCAATCACGCAAGCTCTGCATGACGAATTCTTCGCCCTCGTGCATGGCAAGAAGGCCGATCGCCATAACTGGCTCACGCCGGTGAAGGTGAAGTCAGCAGAAGCCATTCCTGCATAACTTGTAACTCAAACGACGACAAAGGGCAGCCGACGTCTGGCTGCCCTTTCTATTTCCATCGCCTCACTTCGTCCTTCCGTGGCTTCCCTTTGTCGTTCCGTAGCGAAGCTGAGGAATCTGCTTTTAGTTACCAAAAACGACTCCTTCAACATAGACCACTTACTGCAAAGCTAACTTCGATAACTCTTCCATAATCCGGTCCGGAGCCTTACCGCTTTCATTTCCTAACACAATGACCTTGATATCTTCCGCTGGAAAGAAAGTCATGTAGTTATTGAAACCATAGACGCTCCCCGAATGCATCACGGTCTTGTGCCCTGCAACCTCACCCATCACGAGGCCCATGCCATGGAGCGATTTCACCGAAGTCGTCATCTTCGCAAACGACGCAGGCGACAATACCTTTCCTCTAAACAGCGCATTCTCCCATTTCAAAAGATCGTGCGTCGTGGAGTGAATTGCGCCTGCTGCAAACGAAACGCTTGTGCTCGTGTAACCAGCGCGAGCGAGTACGCCATCCTTCAACTCATAGCCCACGGCACGGTGCGGCAGGATCATCGTATCGACACCAAGGCGCGATTCCTTCATCCCCACCGGATCAAAGATATTCTCCTGCAAGAAGACTCCGAGATCTTGTCCACTTACTCTTTCGATCACCATTCCAAGGACGTCATACCCGGAGTTACTGTAGTTGTATTTAGTTCCCGGCTCAAAATCCAAAGACAGGTCGCGAAATTTAGCTAATAACTCCGCCCTTGTTTTCACAGCCGCACTCCATTGGTCATATCCCGCGAAATCGGTCACGTTCGGAATTCCACTTGTATGTGTCAGTAATTCCGAGAGCGTGATCTTCTCCCAGGTCTTCGGCGTGTCGGGAAGATACTTGCTTAGAAGATCATCCGTCTTCAACTTGCCGCGCTCTTCCAGAAGCAACACGCTGGCAGCTGTGAATTGCTTCGTAATCGACCCCAGACGAAAACGCGTATCCGGCGCATTTGGAATCGACCACTCCGCATCGGCGAAGCCATAGCCTTTGTCCAACAACACCTTGCCATGCTTCACCACCAGCACGGTTCCCATGTATTCATGCTTGTTGACATACGCCTGTACCGCAGCATCCATCTGCTTCGAAACAGAACTCTGCGCCCCGGCGGAGACCGCCAGCAGTAAGGCACACCCAAGAAGTTTTCTCATTGCGCTTTACTCTAAGCGAGTCGAGCCAAGTTGCAAAGCCCGGACGGTCTACGGGATGCCCACGCTACGAAACAAACTTCAAGAGATTCGGGCTGGGATAGCAGACGTTATCCGTGCCGACGCAGAAGGTTAGGTTCCATCCCGTCCCTGTATTCGCAAGTTTCTTCGGTACATCTACCGTGAAGCTGATCCGGTCACCGGGCTTCCAGTCACCCTGCATCTCCGGATAGATCTTGCTTTGGGTACGCTCTCGATTCTCGAGTTGCGTGCAATAAATTTTGACGACATTGAAGGTCGAACTATTCGGTTCATTAGGGACAGTGAACGCTACCTGAAACCGTATCGCATCTGGCTGATCGCTCCGGATCACCTTGATGTTCATATCGCCCGGTTCATTTGAGGTTTGCGACACGTTCGCACCGATTGCGGCAACTACATTGGAAAAAGGAATCTCGGTCTGCGGAAGCGGATACATGCACTCCTGCGTGATCTTTCCCTTGCGATCCGAGATAAAGGCCGTATCGATAAAGAAGAGAAGATTCCGGCAGGATTGCTGGCGACTATGGGTATCGACCGCCTGCTGAATGAGTCTGGCCTGCATCTTCATCCGATTCAACTCGCGTGTGCTGCGATCGTTGTACCAAGCCATACCGAGGTTGCCGAGCAGACCAAGGGCCGTGGCCAATAACCCGATCACGGCAGGATTGGTCCACTTCAAGGTCTGTACGGATCGATGCGCCGAAGCGAGCTTAGGTTGGGTTTCCTCCAACGCCTCATGAGAGGAAGCAGAAACTTCGATCTGAGAATAAGCCATGTGCCATCTGCCTCCTACGAGCGAAAAAGCTGCTAATCGATCGCTTCGATAGCAGCTTTTCCCTATGGCTCTAGAGACACTTTAGTGGTTGAAAAATTCCCTCACTGGCCGTCACTGGGCTTGTGTGCGCCCACTAACTCCGGCGTGCTGTTTTGTTTCAGTTCCACCTTCTGCGCCATCGCCGGACGCTTTTTCCGGTCGTACGGTTTCAGCAAAATCGTCTCTCCCGTGCGCAACGATTTTTCGATGGCTTCAATCACACGAACATCCAGTAGACCCTCTTCCCCGTCTGCTTCTGGATTGCGCCCATTCTTCAAGCACTCGGAAAAATACTTGAGCTCGCCCCCAAAATGATCGGTCGCGGGAAAGTCTCTCTCTTTCGTCTTTCCCTCCACAGTGATCGTGTGATGGATGGAGCCGTTCATACCGTACGCCGGATGCGAGTAGAGATCGCCCTTTTCGCCAATGATACGGAACTCATCCACATCCGCTGCGTTATAGCTCACAACGAACGAAGCGACGCGCTCTGCCGGAAACTTAAGATTCACTGTCACAGTGTCTTCGAAATCGAATCGTTCATCCGTCTGGACACCAATTGCAGAGACTTCAATCGGTTCGGCCCCGAAAAGATTTCTCACTGCATTGATCGGATAAGGCCCCATATCCGCTACCGGTCCGGCCCAGAATCCGTTTTTGGCGCGATGGTTTTGCCCGCTCACCATCTGGGTAAAGCTCGAGTTGAAGAAGCGCACCCGACCGATCTCTCCGTTGCGCGCAGACTCGATCGCGCTCAACGTCCCCGGCTCGTGATGGAGTCGATAAGCAATCATCAACTTCGCCCCGGTCTCCTCCCGTGCGGAGAGGATCTGTTCACACTCCTCCACGCTGACCGCCATGGGCTTTTCGAGAAGAAGATGAACACCGGCGCGCAGCGTCTTTACCGCGAGATCCAAATGGTCGAAGTTCGGCGTCGCCAGGTAGACTGCTTCGATGTCGTCCATCGCCAGAACCTGATTGAACTCTTCATAACTGTAGACGCGGTCGATGCCATACTTCTCGCCGACCTTCTCCGCCTTCTCTGCGTGGCTTGTGACCAGTGCCACCACTTCGCTGTTGCCTGTATGTTCTACACCCGGCAAAAATGCCGTCTGCGAAATCCAGCCCACACCCACAACCGCATACTTCACTTTTTCGCCCGTAATCTTCTTCGCCTGCATATCACCCCTCCTCGGTCTCAGTCGATAGGACGTCAGGTTCTTACAAGCGGTTCGCCGCAGCGCGGATGCCACTTTGCGGCGCAAAGGCTAGCGTTCGGATGACGGGCTAAGACTTGGTAGGGACCTCGGCGGGGACTTCCGTTGGCACTGCGACAGCTTCGTGGGTGCGCCATCCTGGCAGTTGCTGCGATCCCGTAATCAGACGCGCACCCTCTTCGAAGAAGAGATACGTATATGCCCAGGAGCGAAAGACCGAAAGCCGATTGCGAAATCCAATGAGGAAGAAGATATGCACGATCAACCACGCAATCCACGCCGGAAAGCCGCTCAGGTCGGCTTTGAACGGCCAGACAACGCGCGCCACTGCGGCTTTCCGTCCAATCGTTGCCATATCTCCCTTGTCGAAGTAATGGAACGTCTTCTTGACCGGTTCTCCGCGCAGGAGGTGCTTAATACTCTCTGCGGTGTAAGTGCCCATCTGCATCGCTGGCTGCGCTACGCCGGGAACCTGCTTGCCATCGATCTCCACATGGGCAAGATCCCCGCAGATAAAGATCTCTTCATGTCCTGCGGGATGCAGATAGCCGTCCACCACGACACATCCGCGCCTGTCCGTTTCGACACCCAACATCTTCCCCAGAGGAGAAGCCTGCACACCCGCAGCCCACAGTGTCACAACGGAGTCGATCTTCTCGTCCCCCACCATCACGTATCCCGGCTTTACCTCTGTAACATGCGCGTTCGTGCGCACGTTCACACCTAGGCCTGCGAGTTGCTCCATCGCCCTCTTTTGCAGGTCCTCGGGATACATGCCGAGCACACGCGGCGATCCCTCGAGAATCGTTACCTTTGCCGTCGATGGATTGATGTGCTTGAAATCGCTCTTCATGTAGAGCTTCGCTATATCCGAGATAGAACCCGCAAGCTCCACGCCCGTAGGTCCACCACCGATGATGACGAAGTTCAGGGATGGATGCTGTCCCGTCTCCTGCATCTCGTTTTCGGCGAGTTCAAAGGCCAGCAGAACGCGCCGCCGAATCTCCAGCGAATCTTCGATTGTCTTCAACCCGGGTGCCAACGCGGCCCAATCGTCGCGTCCGAAGTAGGAGTGCGTCGATCCGGTGGCCATCACGAGATAGTCATACTTCAGCACAGTGCCGGATTTCAGCGTAGCGCGACGCGCGTCTCTATCTACGGAAATCACTTCGTCCATCAACACTTCTGTATTCGGCGAACGAAGAATCGCGCGGATCGGCTGCGCAATGTCGGCGGGAGAAAGCACCGCCAGCGCCACCTGGTACAGCAGAGGCTGAAAGGTGTGGTGGTTCTTGCGATCCACGAGCGTCAGATCCACGGGAGCATCGGCCAGACCTTTGGCAACATTCAATCCTGCGAATCCACCGCCGAGGATCAAGACACGCTTTTTCTCCGTCGTCGCTAAGTCCTGCATCAGTGCACCTCGCATCGTTTATCAGATTGTCTCTATCGGATTTGTCTCTCTGTTCAGATGCCTGCCACACCCATTCCGTCACAAGAGACTTTCAGTGCAACAATTCAGCGGCTACTCCGTTGCTACCAATCCCGCATGTCGCTTGGTAAACAGACTCACAATGACAAGCGCCAGCAAAGACACCACCAGCGCCGGAAGAATCGCGTCTCTCTCCGCCACCACACGCGGAAACCAGCCGCTTACACTCTCCCAACTCACCGTGATCAGCGTCCCTGCCGCAATGCTGGCCACCGCACCCGCAGCCGTCGCCCGCTTCCAGAAGAACGCCGCCAGGATCACGGGCGTCAGAGCGGCAGAGTAGATCGTATAGGCGTAAAGCGTCTTCTTCAGCACACTCTCCGTCCCCAGCGATTGAAACAGCGCCCACAGACCGAGCAACGCCACCATCCCGCGGGACACCAGCAGAATCTCCTTATTCTTCGCGTCCGGCCTTATGTAACGGATAAAAACGTCATTCACCAGGTTGGTCGCAGGGGAGAACAGATAGTTGTTCGCTGTCGAGATAATCTTCGCGAAAATTGCGCCCATCATCACTGCCCCAAGAATTCCAGGCAAGCCATGCAACGCCGAATACGCCAGAATCTCCCTCGGACGGGCATGCACCTCGCCCGAGGGGAATAGTACGGATCCAACCACCGCGATCGCCACGATGATCGTCTCCAGAATCACCGTGCCGATGATCCATCCCACCACCGCTTGCCGTGCATCCTTCTCGCTCTTCGCGGAGAAGAACTTCTGATACATCGACTGGTTTCCGAGCATCAACAGACAAGTCGGCAGAAACAGTTCCAGTGCCTGCCAACCGCTCAGATCACCCAGTACCTGAAAGTGGCTCGCAGGCAGAGCACTGCGGATCGCCCCCCATCCTCCCGCGCTGTGTGCAAGCAGCGGCAGCGCCACGACCATGGTCACCGTCGTCAACATTCCAATCGCAACATCCATGTACGCAACGGAACTCATACCCGCAATCGCGGTGAAAACGATGACGAAACCTGCAAGGATGTACCGCCCCACAATGGGACTTACCAGGTCCGGAAAGATCAGGTGCAGGATATCTCCACCGCCGATCAACTGGTAACTCGTAATCGCTGTGTAAGTGAACAGAACCGCGATCACGCCCAGCACGCGTGCCGTCTGGCTGTAGCGCGCTTCCAGCAGGTCGGGAATGGTGAACTGCGCAAACTTCCGCGCACGCGGTGCGATGAAGTAGATCAACAGCAGACCCGCCCATCCTCCTCCACCCTGCCAGAGGGCAGCGAATCCGTGCCGGTACGCGTTTTCCGCTCCACCTAACAGGCTCCCAGATCCAATCCAGCTCGAGAGCAGCGTAAACACCAGTACAAACGCCGGCAGACTACGCCCAGCCACCAGGTAATCCGCTTTCGTCTTGACCGTACCCAGCCGCGACAGACTTACCGCCAGTAACGAAAGAACGATCACACCAACCACAACGCCGTAAAGATTCATCAGTGCCAGCAGTGTACTCGTAGTAGCCCTGGAACCCTATAGCAAACACACACGCCGCTTTCTTCGGGAGAGGCCAGCGGATCCGCAACAACCCGCATCCAATCGAAGATGCCAGACAATCCCACGCTCGCCGGAGCACCCGTTCGCCTCGAAGGCCGAGCGAAGGTCACGGGCTCAGCGCGCTACACGGGAGACTTCGCCGACAACACTCTCTCCGCCTATCTCCATCCCGGCGAGACGCCGAAGAAGATGCTCTACGCCGCCGCCGTGCAGAGCACAATTCCCGCAGGCCGCGTGCTTGCTATCCATACAGAAACAGCGGAGAAGATTGCAGGCATGCACGCAATTCTCACGCATACCAACGCTCCTCGCCTAAAAAAGGCACGCAGCCTCATGCAGTCCGAACTCGCAAAGTATCTTCCGCTGCAGAACGACAAGATCCATTATCACGGCCAGCCCATCGCCCTCGTCATCGCAGAGAGCTCCGAAGCTGCGCATCACGCCGTCACCCTTATTCACGCCACCTATGCTGAATCTCCAGCCCATATCGACTTCGTGGCGAATCTCCACAAAGCGCAGCCCGAAAAGAAAGTCGGCGCCGGCGCAGCAGGGCATAAGGAGCGCGGCAACCCTGAGCGCGAGTTCAAGAAATCCGGGGTGCAGATCGATCAGATCTACACCACCGACCCGACACACCATCATGCTATGGAGCCAGGTGCAACCCTCGCTCACTGGCATGCCCCCTCGAAGACCGAGTCCATCGAACTCACATGCATCTCCGCCACGCAGTTCGTCTATGGCGACGCGATCCTTCTTGGCGAGGCCTTCGATCTCGGCATGCGCGACGGTATGCTCCGCCTCGGTCTGCAGATCAGTCTTGGCGCGGAGATGTCGTCGAAGGTTCGCGTAGCCGCTCCGCTCATCGGCGGCGGCTTTGGTTCCAAGGGCAACAACTCGCATCTCCTGCTCGCGGCTATGGCCGCCAAACATACAGGGCATCCCGTCAAACTCGTTCTCACTCGTCCTCAGACCTTCAGCATGATGTCGTATCGGGGCGGAGTCCGCCAGCATATCCGCCTCGGCGCAGACAGCACGGGCCGCATCTCCGCGCTCATGCAGGAAGGCATTCTGCAAAGCGCGAATACTGGCACCTTTGTTGAACCCATCGGCGAGATGACCTCGCATCTCTACGACATCCCAAACACGCTCATCGATCACCAAAGCGTCCGTCTCGACGTAAACGCCACCGGATGGATGCGCGCCCCGGGCATTGCGCCTGGGCAGTTCGCAGTGGAGAGTGCGCTCGATGAGCTCGCCGTAAAACTCTCGATCGATCCTGTCGAGCTGCGGCTCATCAACTACGCCGAAAAAGATCCCGACACGGGCAAAGAGTGGTCCTCCAAGAAACTCCGCGAATGCTACATCGCGGGCGCGTCCGCCATCGGCTGGCATAAGCGCAATGTGGAGACACGCGAGGGAGAGGAAGCCATTGGCTACGGAATGGCCACTGCCGTTTATCCCACCAATCACTTCCCTTCCACTGCCCGGCTCACACTCAACACGGACGGCACCGTCTTGGTACAGGCTTCCGCGCAGGAGATCGGCCAGAGCACCATCACCACCCTTGGCATCATCGCGGCGGAAGCGCTCAATCTCCCGCTCGCGCAAGTTCGTGTCGAAGTGGGAGACACGACCTTACCCATGGCCTTCATGGCAGGCGGCTCTTCGACGTCGCTTTCAGTCGGTGCGGCCATTCTCGACGCTGCAAAGAAGCTGCGAAAGAAGATGACGCAGACGCAGAAGCGTCCGCTCTCCGTCAAAGGCATTGCAGGTCGCACCTTCGGTCGCTCCAAATACGGACGAGTGGCCTTCGGCGCGCAGTTTGCGCGCGTCGCAGTAAACCAACAAACCGGCAAAATCCGCGTCACCCATATGGCAGGCGCCTTCGCTGCGGGACGCATCCTCAACCCACGCACAGCGCGCTCCCAGTTTCTCGGCGGCATGGTCATGGGCCTTGGTCAAGCGCTCATGGAACAGACCTCGCTCGACCTCACGCACGGTGCCTGGGTGAACGCCAATCTGGGCGAAGCGCACGTTCCCACCAACGCAGACATTCCCGAGATCACCATCCAGATGATCGAAGAGGACGACTCGCGCGGCTCGGATCTCGGAGCAAAAGGCATCGGGGAGATCGGCATCACGGGAGTCGCCGCAGCCATCGCCAATGCCGTTTATAATGCCACGGGCAAACGCATCCGCTCCATTCCCATCACCCTCGATAAAGTTCTGTAGCGTTCAAAGAGCAAAAAGCAGATCCATCGAGCGAAGCTCGGACTCTCTACTGCGGCAAAGGCACAACAGTCCCGTCAACCACCTGCTTATCCAGGATGAGCTGCTCCGCCACGGCGGCTTCGATCTCCGAGTTCACTTCGGCCCCCAACAGCAACATCAGCCCCGCAACATAAAACCATGTCAGTAGGATAATCACCGCACCCAACGAGCCATAGGTCACCGAGTAGCTATCGAACCAATGCAGATACAGGCGCAGCCCCAACGACCCCAGCACCCATCCCAAAAGACCGATCGCACTTCCCGGGCTGAACCAGTGCCACTTCCGCTTCTGTACATCGGGCGAAAAGAAATAGAGCAGAGCAAAGATCAGTACCATCAGCAGCGTCGCTACAATCCATGCCACCGTTCGCGTGGCAATCGACACAGCAATCGCTCCGACAAACTTGTAGCGCACCAGATCCGCCCCGATGGAGCCGCCCAGCAGGGCTGCCAAAGCGGCAGTGAGCACGAGAGAGACCGCGATGGTCAGGATGATTGCCTCACCCCGTGCGCGCCAGTAGCTGCGCGTCTCCCGCACCTTGTAAACCGCGTTCAGCGTGTCCTGGATCGCGCTCACGCCCACGCTGGCAGACCACAGCGCCGTAAGAAGTCCCAGCGTTACCTTCCGCGTGGAGCTCGCCTGTGTGGTCTGGTGAAAGGTATCCATCACAATGCCAAACGCCGCAGGAGGCACCAGCGAGGCGATTTTATCCAGCAACTGCATATAGATATGCGTTGCACTCTTTGCCGCCAGACCCATCAGCGAGGACATTGCGATGAGCGTAGGAAAGAGCGCAAAGAAAAAGTAGTACGCGAGTTGCGAGGCACGGCCGAAGAGGTTGTCCTCATTCACCGCCGTCCATGTGCGCTTGGCAACGACCTTAATCGGAACACCACGAAGGTCCCACATCCCCTCAAGAGGGCTGTGCGACACATACTCCCAGACGCTCCGTTCCGCTGGCGGACAGGACTGCTCAAACACAACCGCACCTCACGCCATGAGATGCAGGCGTAGGAATCCACGTCTACCGCCATTTCATCCAATCTTCAACCATGCCACGTCCACAACCTCCCATCGTCCGCAAACTCCGCCAGCTCTGGAACGTCGTCCGCGAATCCCATCGCGCACCAATCGCCGGAACGCACCAGCAGCCGCGTCTCGTCTCCGCAGATGAAGTCGGCGCCACCTTCATCGGTCACTCCTCCTTCCTTATCCAGATCGGTGGAAAGAATGTCCTCATCGACCCCGTCTTTTCGCGTTACCTCATCCTCCTGCGCCGCCAGCGCCATCCCGGTCTCCGCATCCAGGATCTTCCGCCGATTGACGCAGTCCTCCTGACTCACGCGCACATGGACCACCTCAACCTGCCGTCCCTGCGGAAGATCATTCGTCACACAAAACGCCTCACCGGTCAGGCACCCCAGGCTATTGTCCCTCGCAACGTCTCCGACCTTGTCGCCAAACTCGGTTTCCGCAAGATCACCGAGCTTGAGTGGTGGCAGGACACAGTTCTTGAGGAGAGCGATGTCACAGTGACCATGACTCCCTGCAAGCACTGGGGAGCCCGGATGTTCTCCGACACGCACCGTCACTTCGGCGGATACGTCCTGGCCACCGCCACCCAGTCCGTCTACCACTCCGGCGATACTGCCTACTTCTCCGGCTTCCGCGAGATAGGCCGCCGTCTTCACCCCCAGACGGCCCTTCTTCCCATCGGCGCGTACTTCCCGGACAGCTACCGCGCCGTCCACACCAGTCCTGAGGAGGCTTTGCGGGCCTTTCAGGATCTCGGATCCGCCGCGACCTTTATCCCCATGCACTTTGGGACGTTCCCGCTTGGCAAGGAACCGATGGAGGAACCGCCTCTCCGCCTTTTGGCTGCGGCAAAGCAAGCTGGCCTCACAGACCAGATTCTCGTCCTTCAAGAGGGCGATACGGCGCGTCTTATCGCCGCTCCCGTCATCCAACCTGTATGACTTCGCAACTGAACTCCGCACGTACAGCCCTGGTCGTCGGCGCCACCGGCATCACCGGGCTTTCCCTGACATCCCACCTCGTCCGCAATGACTGGCAGGTCCTTGGCCTCGCCCGCAAACCGCAGGCGTCGCCCGGCGTGACGCCGATCTCAGCGGACCTGCAAAACTCCGACTCGATCCGCGCCGCACTCAAAGACCAGAAGATCACCGACATCTTCCTCAACGTCTGGTCTCGTCAGGCCAACGAAGCGGAGAACGTCCGCGTCAACGGCGATATGCTGCGCAACCTCTTCTCCGCGCTTCCGGCC
>Ga0247762_1000180_pt1 | contig 25135 bp, 11 predicted proteins | sample UWRJL081202R4_FD_181016 | JGI IMG/M metagenome (GOLD analysis project Ga0247762, IMG submission 181016) | Plant litter microbial communities from Arlington Agricultural Research Station in Wisconsin, United States - UWRJ-L081-202R-4 | ecosystem: Environmental > Terrestrial > Plant litter >...
ATGCCAGGTAAAGCCACGTATGGGCTGATCGGTTGGCGCCACGATAATGTGGATGCCGCAGTCGCCGGGTTGTACCGGATAATATTGCCCGACGACATCCTGCCGTGGATCGTAGTGTTCCAGCAGGAAGCAGGCCCTGCCGTTGAATTCGCCGATCCATACGTCGTAATGATCGGGTTGCGTGAGGCGTACGTATTCGCGGCGCACGTCTTCCGGGGTGGTATTGCGCATGCCCCAATATTGGGCATACTCGCGGTTCACCCAGTCGTGCAGTGTAGGGATATCGTTGTCGAGGTCCAACGGGCGGAACCGGATGTCGCCAAACCCGGGGAGGTGCATGACATGATATCCTGTATGCCGGTGTTTATGTAATGCGTTCATAACATCACGATCACTCTTGTTCTATAGCCAGTACTGCCTGTTCTTCGGGTGCATGGAACTGCTGGAAGGCTATGCGTTTTTCTATGGGGTAGTATTCATGCCCTGTCATTTCCTTTATGATATACGAGTTACGGTAGCAGCCCATGCCCAGGTCGGGTGTTACGAATCCGTGGGTGTGTAACTCGGCGTTCTGTACGAAGATGTCCGTGTGGTTTCGGTCTATTGTATAATTGCGCTGTACGTCCAGTCGGCCTTTGTTGTCTGATGCGATCCGATCGGAGATCCCTTGCAGGAAATCGGGTAGCCTGTATGTATATCCCGTAGCCAATACCAGCCCTTCGGTGTAATGTGTGTAGGGCTTGTTTTGTTCGGTTTGGTGGAGGTCGAGTGTGAATCCATCGTCAGCGTCGGTGGTAATTACCTTCTTCAGTTCGGAGTTGGTACGCAGGCTTACATCTATAGGCGAGGAGATGCGCTTGATATATAATAAATCGTATATAGCCCCGATCAGGTCTTTATTGATGCCCTTGTACAGGTGTTGCTGAGACTTCAACAGCCGGTCGCGTGTGTCGGGCTGTAGGTCGAAGAAGTAGTCGACATATTCGGGTGAGGTCATCTCGAGGGTAAGCTTGCTGTATTCCAGCGGGAAGAAGCGTGGCGAGCGGGTTATCCAGTGCAACGCGTAGCCATGCACATCTATCTCCTGCAGCAGGTCGTAGTATATTTCGGCTGCGCTCTGGCCGCTGCCTATTACGGTTATGGACTTTTTGCTTTGCAGTCTCTTTTTGTGATGGAGGTACGAAGCCGAATGAATGGCCTTTCCCATCGCGTCCTGGCAACACACCGGTACATGAGGAACAGTGCCTGTGCCCAGTACCAGTTTACGGGCGCGGACCTGGCGAATGTTGCCTGTACGCACGTCCATGGTCGTTATGCTATAGCATCCGGCCGCTTCGTCGTATGTTATTTTATCCACCTGCTGGCCAAAGTGCACATTGGGTAACTGTTTGATCACCCACTGGCAATACTGGTTGTATTCGTTTCGCAGCAGCAGGAAGTTTTCGCGGATATAAAAAGAGTATATCCGTCCTTGTTTTTTGATATAGTTTAAAAAGCTGTACGGGCTTGTGGGGTCGGCCAGGGTTACCAGGTCGGCCATAAAGGGGATCTGCAGCGTTGTGTCCTGCAGCAGCATTCCCGGATGCCAGTTAAAGCTTTCGCGTTTATCGAGGAAGATCCCGTTGAATCCTTCTATGGGTGCGGTAAGGCATGCGAGGCTCAGGTTGAAAGGGCCAACGCCTATCGCAGCAAAATCATATATCGTTTGGGTTTGCATAATTACTTGCTGGTGGATTGTTCAAAGAAATGTTGTCCGTGTTGGTGAATAAGCCCGATAACTTCCTGGATGTCGTGAAGCGTGGTGGCAGGGTTCAATAAGGTGAACTTGAGGTATTGGCGTTCTCCTACTTTTGTGCCGGCGATAACACCTTCGCCTGAGCGGAACAATGCCTTACGGATGGATACATTTACATCGTCTATTGTTTTGTCCGGACACGGCGATGATGGGCGATAGCGGAAGATAAGCGTGCTCAGCTCCGGCTGGTGCAATACTTCCATCGATTCGTCGGAGAGCAGCAGGAAGAATGTACGTCGTGCGAGATCTATGACCTGGTCAAAAGCCCTACCGAGGTTATCAGCCCCGGTTGTACGCAGGGTGAGCCATAGTTTCAGCGCATCGAAACGGCGGGTGGTCTGGATGCTCTTGTTCACCAGGTTCGGTGTGCCTTCTTTAAGCTGGCTTAACGGGTTGAGGTAGTCGGCATGGTGTGTTACAAACGAGAGGTTCTTTTTGTCGCGCACAAAGAATGCGCTACAGCTTACCGGCTGAAAGAACGACTTGTGATAATCAACAGTCACTGAATCGGCATATTCTATGCCGTCGATGAGGTGTTTATGTTGGTGCGAAAGTAAAAGACCGCAACCATAGGCAGCATCCACATGCATCCACAGGCGATAGTGTTTACAGATCGAGGCAATGGTTTGCAACGGATCGATGCTGCCGAAGTCCGTGGTTCCCGCGGTGCCCACTACCGCGCAGGGTAATAAGCCCTGGGTAAGACTGTCTTCAATGGCGCGGGTCAGCGCTTCGGTATCCATCTTATAATCTTTGTCGTAGGGTACCGGCACCACGGCATCATACCCCAGTCCGAGTATTGCGAGCGCCTTTTGTATGCTGAAGTGGCTTGCCTGGGAGGCGAATATGCGCAGGCGGCTATGTTCGGCCGGAAGGCCGCGTGTTTTGATATTATGATCCAGTACATCCTGGCAATAGCGATCACGGGCCAGGAGCATCGCCATCAGGTTAGATTGCGTGCCGCCGCTGGTGAATATTCCGTCAGCCTCCTGTCCAAGACCGATACGCGCAGTCGTCCAGTCGATCAGTTTTTGCTCGATAAATGTTCCGCCGGCGCTCTGGTCCCACGTATCCAGGGATGAGTTTACAGAGGACAGTATCAGCTCTGCCAGTATGGAGGGTATGACGATCGGGCAATTCAAATGCGCTACATAACGGGGATGATGAAAGTAAATGGCGTGGTCCAGATACAGGCGTTCTATTTCCTCCAGCGCATCCGTTAACTCGGGCAGCGGCTGGTCCAGATCTATGGCGCGGAACTCGCCGGCAAGCTCGTGTGGCAGCACGCCGCTGAATGGTTTTTGCACAGATTCCAGGCGCTTACGTATAAGCGCGATACCTTTTGTCATTGCATCGCTGTAGCCTGACAGATTGTTGTGGTTGAATAAATATGAGTACCCGGCAGTGTGCCCGGTAGTTCTGACGGCTTCAAGTTCTGGTCCCATCATACCCTGGTTGTTTTTAGATGTATAGTATTGCCAACTGCTGCTGCAAAACTAGATCATCGTTTATCCGACGACAATCGCCTCAATATGGTAAAGTAGGGGTATCGTTGGCAGGAAGCTTATCGTACCACGGATAGGGTATACACAATACCCCGGTGGCGAGCCCATGCGTTCAATGCACAATGCCCGTTTCTTTCGCGTAGTTCGTCAGGTCGACTGCCGAGTGAAGGCCGAGCTTTTTCATGATGTTCTTACGGTGTGTATGTATGGTATGTGGACTCAGATTAAGCTCATAGGCTATTTCTTTGTTGACTTTGCCCAGGGCTACTAGGCGTGTAACGTGTGTTTCGCGCTCAGTAAGATAATTGGATACCGATATCTTGTCGCGTGTCTGGCTTATCTTGTCTTCCAGCAGAAGGTCGACGATAAACGAGCAGAAAAACTTTTCACCGCGCGCGGCACTGCGTATGGCTTTGTACAAATCCTGGCGTGTACATTCTTTCGTTAGATAGCCGTATACATTAAGCTCCAGCGCTTTGAAGATGATGGAGCGTTTATCCTGATTTGACAGGATAATTACCTTACAGTCGCGCTGTGCTGCCAGTGCTTTCTGTAGCGCTTCACTGTCGAAGTATAAAGGATTATAATCGAGTATAAGAATGTCGGGGCGGTAGACGGTGAGGTGCTCGGTTACCTCGAATGTGGTGGTTGCTTCTGAAACGACGATGATGTCCTGATGGGCGATAAGGAGGCTTTTTATACCCTCTCGAAAAACGGGTTGTGCGTCTGCCAGTAATATCCTGATAGCGTTCATAAAGTTCGCGTTACAATGATTGATTTAAACGTCCGGTAAACAAAGAAGATTAAAGCCAGGCAAGCAGGTTGTTGTAGAATGGTTCAGGTCTTCATATAGCCATGTTTTGATATTTCACAGCGCCGGTATCGTGTAAAAAACACGATACAATTATCCGTATATGCCTTTGGCAAACGGTGATTCAGTCGTGCAACGAAGCGACTCCGGCATACTGTTGTCATACCTATCGGCCAGGTTATCTGGAAATGTTCTAAATAATAACGTGAGCAAATGTAGAGCAGGGTAGGGCGCTGTACAATCACTTGCAGAGGTGATTTTGGATACCCTTTAGGGAGTAGTGGTGTAGTCTCGATTATAGGGAAATAAAAAAGCTCTCCTGTGGGGGAGAGCTTTTTGGGGATGGCGTTGTGACGCTTATTTTTTCTTTTCTTTCTTTTGTGAAGACGTACGGGTAATGAGGCGTGTCTTCAGGATTTTGGTTTCGGGAGTTGGATCGATGTTCTCCTTGGATTTCACTTCGATCTGGCGGATGAGGAGCTTTGCGGCTTCCTGACCCATTTCGAAACCGGGTTGATCTACTGAAGTCAACGGTGGATCGAGGAGGGCGCTGAAGAACCAGTTACTGAATCCGACCACTGCTATGTCTTGCGGTATTTTCAAGCCAGCTTCTTTGATAGCCTGCATGGCTCCCATAGCGGCGGGGTCGTTTGTAGCGAAAATTGCATCCGGGCGTTCGCTCATTTGCAACAGCTTCTCTGTAGCGATCTTTCCTTCTTCTATTGTACCGAGCGGGCAAGACATGATCAGGTCGCGGTTTACAGGTACATTGCTTTCTTTCAAGGCTTCCAGGTAGCCTTCGAGGCGCTGCTTGGTAATATCCAGGTTTGGAGGACCTTCCAGGTGGGCAATGCGTTGGCAGCCCTGTTCGATAAGATGTTGCGTGGCATCTTTCGCACCGCTGAGGTCGTCTACGATAACTTTGCTTGCATTGGCTGAATCATATACACGGTCGAAGAACACCATCGGTACACCTTTCGCCAGGATGTTGTCGATGTGCTCGAAGTTGCTTGTTTCGCGCGATACAGAGATCAGCATACCGTCTACGCGGCTGTTGAACAGCGCTTTGATATCTGTCTTCTCACGTTGGAGCGACTCGTTGGATTGTGTAATGATGACGTTGTATCCCGCGCTGTACGCTACATCTTCGATACCGCTGATAACGGTTGAGAAGAAGAAGTGTACGATCTCGGGAATGATCACACCGATCGTGTTGGTCTTGCTTTGCCGCAAGCTCAACGCCACGATGTTAGGCTGATAATTTAGTTTATCGGCCAACTCGTTAACCGCTTTCTTCGTTTCGGGACTAATGTCCGGATGGTCTTTCAGCGCCCTGGAGACCGTAGAAGGAGATATGCCCAACTCGCGGGCAATGTCTTTAATCGTTACCTGGTTATACTTCATACTGCAAGTTTAAAAACAATAAGTTAGATCACCGCAACAGTTGCGCAATTTTTTCAAAAAAATCGCAAACGTGTGCGCGTCCGATTCCGGGGTCGATTTCGTAGATTTTTATTGGCCTTTTTTGTTTTCGTATTGCCGCACCAAATACTTTCACGAAAGCATCACGTCTCGATGCAATCGAAATAGTACGCGACTAACCCAAACAAACCGAAGATGAAGAGTTTCTACAAACCCTTTGCTGGGTGTATTATGTTTATACTTTGCGCAATTGCCCCGTTATGGGCGCAAAACGTCAAAGTCTCTGGACGTATTACGTCAGCAGACGACGGAACGGCGCTTCCAGGCGTCAGTATCGTCGAAAAAGGCACCACCAATGGCACAGTTACTGACGTTGATGGCAGCTTTTCAGTAAATGTCAGCCCCACCGCCGTTCTGGCGTTTTCATTTGTGGGCTATGTAACCCAGGAAGTATCTGTAAACGGCCGCACGACGATAGACCTTGCTCTTGCGGGCGACGTAAAATCTCTCAGTGAGATTGTTGTCGTCGGTTATGGTGAAATGGAGAAGAAAGATGTAACCGGTGTGGTTACAGCGGTGAATTCCAAGAGTTTTAACCAGGGTGCTATTGTGTCGCCGGACAACCTGATCATCGGTAAGGTGGCAGGTGTTCAGATCACGCCGAACAGCGGAGAGCCTGGTGGACAGTCTACGATCCGCGTTCGTGGGGGAACTTCTATTACTGCGAGTAACGAGCCATTATATGTTATCGATGGCGTTCCCATCGATAATACGCCCCACAATCCCGGTGGTCTTGCCAATGGAAGAAACCCGCTGAATTTTATAAACCCGAGTGATATTGAGACTTTCACCGTATTGAAGGACGCGTCTGCGGCTGCGATCTACGGGTCGCGTGCGGCGAATGGCGTTATTATTATCACTACCAAGAAAGGTAAAGCGGGTGCGCCCAGAGTTACTTACGACGGTTACGTATCGGTAGCGAGCGCGGCTAAACGATACGACGTGTTTAACGGACCGCAGTTTCAGGAAGTAGTAGCCGCGAAGGCACCATCTAATCTGAAATTCCTGGATAACAATAACACTGACTGGCAGGACGAGATACTCCAGACGGCCATCGGGCAGAGCCATAATATAACGGTAAGCGGCGGCGCTGATAAGTTAAGTTACCGTATATCGGTAGGTCACCAGGATATTGAGGGTATCATCAAAACCTCGTATACCAAGCGGACAAGCTTTGCGCTCAATCTTTCGCAAAACATGCTGAACGATAATCTTACGATCACCACCAATATTAAAGGGGCGGTGACCAATGACCGCTTCTCTGCGGATGTTTTAGGTTCAGCGCTTGCCTTTGCCCCGACTGCTCCGGTGAAAGATCCTGCAAGTCCTTTTGGTGGATACTTCGAATGGTATAACCGTGCTGCGAATGGTGCGCCGCTGCGTGACCCGACTACGGGCAAGATCATATACGATCTTCAGACCGTAGATAACCCGGTGTCGCAGATCGATCAGACACAGGACTTCGGCGAAACGTTTCGTAGTATAGGAAACGTCCAGTTTGATTATAAGATACCCCAGGTAAAGGGGCTGCGCGCGAATGTCAATCTGGGTTATGATATAACCCGTGGTGAACGCAAGCGCTTCCGTCCGTCGACGCTCATCGGTGCTGCATTGGATACCGGCGAAGTGAAATACGAAAATAACAATCGTATAAGTCCGCTGATGGAAATGTATCTTAACTATACACGTGACATCGGTGCTGATCATCATATCGACGTGACGGCTGGTTATTCGTATCAATCGTTCAGCGCAGAATATTATGGTTTCCGGTCGTACCGGCTTTCCACCGATATTTATGGTTTCAATAATCCCGCTGTTGCGAACAAGACGGACGTAACCAATCCGAACGCGCAAAACAACCGTCTGATCTCTTTCTTTGGCAGGGCCAATTATTCCTTTAAAGACCGGTTTTTGCTAACGATCAATTTACGACATGATGGATCGACGAAGTTCGGACAAATTACCCGTTGGGGAACGTTCCCTTCTGCCGCGGTGGGATGGCGGGTTATCGACGAGTCGTTTATGCAGGGGCTGACCAACACATTCTCGGATCTCAAGCTTCGGGTAGGTTATGGTGTTACCGGTAACCAGGAAATTGGAAACTACCTGTATCTGCCTTCCTATACTTCGGGAACGAATACAGCACAATACCAATTCGGAAATTCTTTCGTGAGCACGTTCCGTCCGAATGGTTACAACGAGGCATTGAAGTGGGAGCAGACGGCATCGCTCAACATCGGTCTTGATTATGCTATTTTGAATGGTCGTGTATCGGGTTCGTTAGAGCTTTATCAAAAAAACACGAAAGATCTGCTCTTCGAGAAGAATCTACCGGCAGGCGCGAATCTAAGTAACCGCCTAACCGACAACATCGGCAAGCTTCGCAATCGTGGTATAGAACTTATGGTAAATGTAGTGGCGCTGCACACAACGGATTGGTCGGTCAATCTTGGGTTCAACGCGGCATACAACCGGAATACGGTTCAAAGGCTCGATGGCAACACCGACCCAAACTTTATAGGCTATGAAGCTACCGGTATCAGCGGCGGTACCGGAAATAATATTCAATTGCTCAAGGTAGGCGAGACCGTAAACAGTTTCTATGTCTACAAACAGAAATATGCGAATGGCCACCCGATACCTGATGGGGTTGACGCCAATGATGACGGCGAGGTGAACCTGGCCGATATGTACGAAGATACTAACGGCGACGGTGTTGTGAACGACAGGGACCGCAGACCCTACAAGAAACCGTATCCTTCTTATATGCTGGGTTTTGCGCCTTCGGTTACCTATAAGCGTTTCGATTTGAATTTTACCATGCGGGCCAATCTCGGAAACTATGTGTATAACAACATGGCGTCGAGCACGGCAAACTATAACCGCCTTACCGATATCAAGCCTTACAACATGCTTACTTCCGTACTGAAAACGAACTTCACCACGCCGCAGCTCTTCTCGGATTATTACGTGGAGAAAGCGTCTTTCCTACGTATGGATAATATTACACTCGGATATTCGGTGCCCGATGTTTCGGGGATGAAATTCCGCGTGTATGCCAGTGCGCAGAATTTATTTGTGCTGACCAAGTATACCGGCCTCGACCCGGAGATACAGAATGGTGTGGATAATAACCTTTATCCGCGCTCGCGTACATTCATATTGGGTGTGAACCTGAGCTTCTGATTTTAACCTATTAGCAGAAACGAACATGAGAAAATATATATCTTTCATTTTACTCGGTGTAGCTTCCGTAGCCTGTACCGATCTTGCTGTAGTGCCGAAGGGAACGGCGGTGTCTGATGTCGTGTTTACAGACCCTGATTCGTATCGCGGATTTCTGGCCAAGCTTTACGCAGGTCTCGCTGTCACTGGCCAGCAGGGCCCTGCGGGCGACGCCGATATCAAGGGGATAGACGAGGGGGCTTCCGATTACATCCGTGGCTACTGGAACCTCCAGGAGCTTACCACCGATGAAGCGGTGATAGCCTGGAACGATGGTACTATCCAGACCTTGCATGCGCATACCTGGACCTCGCAATCGGAATTTATTAACGGCGTATTCAACCGCTTCTTCTATCAAATAAGTATAGCTAACCAGTTTCTTCGTGAAACAACGGACGGTAAACTCGCCAGCCGTGGTGTGACGGATGAACTTCGTGCGCAGATTAAAACGTTCCGTGCCGAGGCGCGACTGCTGCGTGCGTTGAGCTACTGGCATGCGCTTGATCTTTTCGGCAATGTGCCTTTTCCTACAGAGCAGGGTACTGTAGGAACCGCCGCTCCTGAGCAGGTGGACCGCGCCACGATATTCAATTATGTTGAATCGGAACTGAAAGCGATAGAAAGTGACCTGGCAGCGCCGAAGCAAAATGAATACGGTCGTGCGGACCAGGCTGTGGCCTGGACGATCCTGGCCAAACTCTATCTTAATGCCGAGGTATATACCGGTCAACAGAAGTACACAGATTGTATTACGTATTGTAACAAGATCATTGGTTCGGGTGCATACTCGCTCAAGGATGTATATGGCAACTTATTCCGAGCGGATAACAACCTGAACAACCCCGAGGCGATCTTCCAGGTTAACTACGACGGTCTTCATACTCAAACGTATGGCGGTACGAACTTTATCATACACGCTTCTATAGGCGGCGGTATGAGCGGTCCGGACTATGGTGTAGACTCGGGTTGGGGCGGTGTACGAACTACCAAGAACCTGGTTGACAAGTTTCCGGATGTAACAGCTACTATCGATAAGCGTGCGATATTCTATACTACGGGGCAGACCAAGGAGATGCCCGATAAGCCTAATGCCGGCTTTACGCAAGGCTTTGCTATGATCAAGTGGCAGAACAAGACCTCTGCCGGTGTGACAGGCTCCAACCCGGCGTATGCCGATACTGACTTTCCGATGTTCCGCCTGGCCGATGTATACCTGATGTATGCCGAGGCTGTGTTGCGCGGCGGATCCGGCGGCAGCGATGCCAATGCTCTCGATTACGTAAACCGGATAAGGGCACGCGCTTACGGCAATACCAACGGTAACATAACACAAGGTCAGCTTAACCTGAACTTCATTATCGACGAGCGTTCACGCGAGCTGTACTGGGAGGGCCATCGCCGAACAGATCTTGTTCGCTTCGGCCTCTTTACGGATAGCGAGGCAAACGATGCCCGGGCAATCTGGCCCTGGAAGGGAGATGTGGCTGCGGGCAAAGAGACGGATACATTCCGCAATCTGTTTCCTATACCTTCTTCTCAGATCATTGCCGGAAGCTACGATCAGAACACTGGCTATTAATCTAATAAATTGAACGGGGTCGAAAGATCCCGTTCTAAACAAAACAACAGAACGAAAACGATATTCCTATGAAGCATACGATACGTATATTCCTCTGCATGGCAGTGTGGCTTGTGGCGATGTCCTGCCAGGATGATGTCGATGTAGATAATCTTAACAGCTTTCCGCCGACGGTATTCAGTATTTATCCGAAGACCAGTGTGAAGGTAGGGAGTGATTTTGATGTAAAGGTGATCTTTGTCGACGGTGCTGGTTCGCCGCTGTCGACTGCGACGCTGACGCTTAAAGACGAGTCTGGTAAAGAAGTGTTCAAGGTAACGAAGGCTATTGCGGGGACAAAAGATTCCGTGGTGGTAAGGGCGGATGACTTTGATGCGACTGGCCTGCCATTGGGCGATTATTCGCTGGTTATCAGCGCCACGGATTCGCGTAATAACAACACAACGGTAACCAATAATTTCAAGATCGCCGAACAGCTCTATGCGGCAAATTTTGCGCGTATAAATATTACCGGTCAATTTGCCGATTGGGGTGCAGATAAATCGGTGGAAATGGAACTGGTATCTGACAATACGTGGGTGGCAAAGAAAGTCCCCATGGATGGTGGTCCCTGGAAATTCAGAAACACCATAGACTGGACTGGTGTGGATTGGGGAGATGGGAACTGCGATAAGGTAGCGGCTCACGGCAGCGATAACGTGGATTGTGGTTATACCGGGCTTGTCGATATTACCTTCAATGACGATTCCTGGGCGTATACTATTACGCCGTCGGTGACTTATAAAACAGATCTTGCGAGCTTATATCTGCTGGGTACTCTGAATAACTTTCAGGGCCTGACACCTAAATTCGATATTGTAGCAGACTACACCTGGGAGATAGCGGAAGTATTGCTGAAATCGACAGACGAGTTCCGGTTTTCCGAGCTGCCTGGCTTTGCCGGATCGGTATATGGTGCCGGTAAGAATGCTGGCGACGCAGCATTGCAGGCCGCGGATAACATAAGTATGCCGGAAGGTTCTGCTGATGCATATTATAAAATATCGTTTAATGAGCAGACGCTAAAATATACGCTCACGCTTGTGCGCTATCCGTTCCCGGCGGCGTTGTACCTGGTAGGCGGCTCTACCTCTGTCGGCTGGGATGCTGGTAACTCCATACCGTTCCGCAAGACGGCTGATGGCCAGTTTGAAATCTATGCGTATCTCCAGGCTATATCGGGCGATGGAAACGGTGTCAAATTCCTGCAGGAGCAAGGCTGGACCGGTGACTGGGGTAAAGGCAACGATGGCGAACTGCTACAGGAAGGTGAAAGCAATGTGCCGATAACGACAGATGGATTTTATCGCATTACCGCGGATTTCAACACCAAGACTTATACGGTTACTCAAACCAACTGGAGTATTATCGGGTCTGCGATAACTGGCGATGACACGGGTTGGAGTGTGGATAAGGATATGACCTTCGACGCTGGCTATACGTGGATTATCACCCAGGCGCTCAAAGTAGGTCAGTTCAAGTTTAGGGCCAATCACGACTGGCCGATAAACTATGGTGACGACGGTGGCGACAAGAAGCTGGATTTCAACTCGGGTGTAAATATCGAGGTTCCTGCGGACGATACTTATAAGATCACGTTGACGTTCGATCCCGTGGCGGGTTACACCTATACGATGGAAGTGGTGTTATAACCAGATATTGATTTTTTAAACCGGATAGCGTAAAGACACCCTTTGCGCTATCCCTTTTTACAAGCATGCCGGCATGACCCTGAGCCAGCTGATAAACGAATAGCCTATGAAACAACTCTTGTCTTTACTTTTTTTATTGACCCTTTCAGCCTACACCGGCCTTGCCCAAACGGTCACCACTGTTCCGACATTTCCCAAGGCGGATCAGCCGGTTACCATCACGGTAGATGTTACGGGTACCAGCCTCGCTAACTTTGCATGGGATAACACAAATAATCCTGTATGGATCTGGGCCTGGATAACAGAAGGTTGCTCGTCGTCATGTGATGCGCCCACGAATGTCGATCCGGCCACCTCTGCGCAGAACGCGGCCAAGGTGGCGCGCATCAGCACTAATAAGTACAACATCCAGATTACCCCGACGACTTTCTTCAACAAGCCCGCGTCGGAGATCAAGACGATAGGGCTCAAGCTGAAAAGCCGTGCATGGAGCGACAATAAGCAAACAGATGTCGACAAGTTCATTACCTTCGCGGAGGGCCTCCAGTTAAACATCGCTTCGCCTACTACGTTTCCTGTATTTAAGAACGCCGGCGAGCAACTGGTGATAACCGCCAACGCTTCTGAAGTCTCGGATCTGACCATAACCATTAACGGAAATACCGTACAGACCGCAACCGGTGCTACGGGTATAACTTATACCCAAAGCGTATCCGGCACAGGGTCGTCAACCGTAACGATATCCGCTGATAACGGGACGGAAACTGTAGAGAAGTCTTTTGTATACACGATCCGCACGGTTACAGTAGCTGCAGGCCGGCCTTCCGGTGTAGTTGATGGTATTAATTACTCCGGCGACGCTACCCGCGCCACGCTGAGCCTCTGGGCACCGAACAAAACCTCTGTGTATGTCATCGGCGATTTCAACAACTGGACGCCGCTGGCCAATTACCAGATGAAAAAGGATGGTGAGCACTTCTGGCTCGAGCTCTCCGGGCTTACGGCAGGAGTGGAGTACGGCTTTCAATACCTGGTAGACGAATCGCTCTACGTGGCCGATCCTTATGCCGATAAAATACTTGATCCGGACGATCAGTATATTCCCGCAACAACGTATCCGGACCTTAAGCCTTATCCGTCGCTTGCGGCTCACACGCAGTCGTACTTCAACCGGGTGTCGGTATTGCAAACCAACAAACCTGCCTATACGTGGCAGCACATTAATTACACGAAGCCCGTGAAGGAGAACCTCGTTATCTACGAGCTACACATCCGTGATTTCTTTGACAGTGACCATCGTAATTATCAGACGCTGATCGATACGATTACCTATCTGAAGAACCTCGGTGTAAACGCTGTGGAGCTGATGCCCATTACCGAGTTCAATGGTAATGATAGCTGGGGCTACAACCCTACGTTTATGTTCGCTCCCGATAAGTATTATGGCACCGCTAATAAGCTACGGGAATTCGTAGACGTATGTCACGGCCTGGGTATGGCTGTGATCCTGGATATTGTCATGAATCAACAGGACCTACCGAATCCGTATGTGCTCATGTATTATGATTTTGCGGCCGGTAAGCCAACGGCCAACAACCCCTGGTTCAATCGCGATGCCACGCACCCTTTCAATGTGTTCTACGACATGAACCACGAAAGCAAATACACTCAGGCTTATCTCGATACTGTAAATCATTACTGGCTGCATGAGTTTCGTGTAGACGGCTTTCGTTTCGATCTTTCCAAGGGATTTACCCAGACCAATAATCCTAATGATGTTGCGGCATGGTCTGCTTACGATGCTTCGCGCGTCGCCATTCTGGAGCGTATGGCAGATCGTATCTGGTCGCATACTCCGGATGCTTATGTTATCCTGGAACATCTTGCTGTAAATGATGAGGAGAAAGTCCTTGCCGAGTACCGGGCTGCAGAGGGCCATGGTATGATGCTGTGGGGTAACCTGAACTATGCTTATAATCAGAATACGATGGGCTTTAGCGATGGTTCGGATATATCCGGCATATACTATGGTAATCGCAACTGGACGACTCCGCACGTCGTTGGCTATATGGAAAGCCACGATGAGGAACGCCTGATGTATAAGAACGAGCAATTTGGCAATACGTCCGGGTCATACTCGGTTAAAAACATCGCAACCGGTCTCGAGCGTGTGAAGGCAGCCGAGCTGATGTTTTACACTGTGCCTGGTCCAAAGATGTTATGGCAGTTTGGCGAACTGGGGTATGATAAGAGCATTAACACTTGCAGCGATGGTTCAATAAGCAACGATTGCCGCGTAGCCGCGAAACCGATACTGTGGTCTTACTATGAAGATACCAATCGCAAAGCGCTGCATGATTTCACGGTAAGCCTTTTGGCGCTGCGCAATCAGTATTCGGTATTTACAGCCGGTGCGGCCACGCTACCATCTTCTAACAATCTGGCAAAACAGATGTTTATCAGGAATACGCCTTATACCGAGAGTCCGACTCAGGCTTCGCAGATGAATGTTACGGTGGTAGCTAATTTTGATGTTGTTCAGCAGGATATCACTGTAGCCTTTCCGCATGCCGGTACATGGTATGATTACTTTACGCCGGGTGTGGCGGTTAACGTAACGGCAGCTACGAGAACTGTGACATTGCCTGCGGGTGGCTATAAGCTCTATACTGATGTAAATCTTGGTGGCCCTGTTACAGCCGCAGAGGAGACTACGGCAGGCCGGAAGTACTCATTCTATCCGAACCCCACGCCGGGGCCTTTCAGGATGGAATTGTCGGACGCTTCCCTTTCTGTGTCGATGACCGATGCTTATGGTCGTCCTGTAAGCTATACGCGTACAGGTGCTACGCTGGATATATCCAACCTGCCGAATGGATTGTACCTGCTGCTGATAACGGACAAGGCTGGGATGACGTGGACGCGGAAGATTATTAAGCAGTAGGGGGTAGGTGAGTGTGCATTTGGTTGTTCGTTTGGTGGGTGTGTTGAATGCACGCTCCGCTTAAGACTTGCGTCAGCTACGTATTCACGATTAATTGTTCTGGGGAAGCCGGGCGGTTGGCAGTGTTCTGATGACGGTTGGTGCGGGCGTTGGACGGCAGTCTGGAGACTGCCAACATGTTAGGCACAAGTCTTCGCTTACGCTAGAGACTTGCGCCAGCTAAACAGCTTGCGACAAATCTATATAACTAAATCTTGACTTTGATGACGGTACGTTGCGGCAGTTCACTGCTACTATAAGCACAAAAGCCGTCTCCTGTATGGAGGCGGCTTTTTTTATTTGTGTGTTTTGTGGTATTTCTAATGTTGGAGGGCGAGCACCATTAGGTATTTGCTTTCTATTGTGAGTTTGCCCTGTATGGGGATGGTTTTGTTTGTTGTGACTTCGCGGGCCTGGGTGAAGCCTTTCAGGCGTTCGTCGAAGCGGGCGAGGTCTATTGTGGCGGGTTTGTCGGTTGAGTTCATGATACACATTACGGTTTCGTTTTCGTTATAGCGGAAGTATACGTAGACACCGTTCTCGGGTACATATTGCATGAACTTGCCGCTGCGTATGGCGTTCGAGCCCTTGCGGAAATTGCCGAGTCGTTTGGTCCATTCGAATACGTCGTTCTCCTGTGTTGTACGGCCGGCGGCTGTGAACTTGTTTGCTTTGTCGCCGGTCCATCCGCCGGGGAAGTCGAGACGCACCCAGCCGTCTGGGTTGGATATGCCTTTCATCAGGATCTCTGTGCCGTAGTAGATCTGTGGAATGCCACGACACGTCAGCAGCCAGGCGATGCCCATCTTCTGTTTCGCCACATCCTCGCCTACGGTGGAGAAGAAGCGCGTCATATCGTGGTTATCGAGGAAGATCACATTCGTCATGGGGTCTTCATAGATAAAGTCGTTGGCCAGGGTTTGATAAAGGCGGTTCACTCCGTTGGTCCAGCCGAAGGGCTCATTCACGGCATTGCCGATGCCGTACAGGTTCAGCTGGAAGTCTGTTACTCCGGGCAGGTTGCTTTTAAAGGGTACATCCATACGGTTTCGCGCAAAATATGCCTGGTTCAGGACTCCGTGCACCCACGTTTCTCCGAACATGGTGAGGTTAGGGAACTCGTCCAGCAGTGCCTGGTTACAACGGTTCATAAATGGGAGGTCATTATATATATACGTGTCGATGCGCCATCCGTCGACGCCAAATTCTTCCACGGTCCAGATTGCGTGTTGAATAAGGAAGTTGGCTACGTAGGGATTGCTTTGGTTCAGGTCGGGCATCATGGGGGTGAACCAGCCGTCGCTCATGCGCTTCTGATCGGCAGCCGCGGCGTGTGTATCCATCAGGGGCTGTTCTTTATATGTAGTGTTGGTATATGCCGGCCACTCGTGCAGCCAGTCTTTGGTTGGTTTGTCGACAACCAGTACGTGGTAGAGACCGACGTGGTTATATACGGCGTCCTGGATCAGCTTCATGTTCCGCTTGTGCAGCTCGTCGCTAAGCTTTTTATACAATGCTTCGCCGCCGAAGCGGGGCTCTACCTTATAATGATTGGTAAACGCGTAACCATGTTCGGTACGATCAGGCATATCGTTTTCGATAATAGGAGTGAGCCATAGTGTAGTCACTCCAAGCTCCTGGAGATAATCCAGGTGATTGATTACACCTTGCAGGTCGCCGCCGTGGCGGTGAAAGATGGAATCGCGGTTAAGGGTCTGGTCGCGCATACCTTTCAGCCGGTCATTGGCAGGATCGCCGTTACTGAAGCGGTCGGGCATAAGGAAGTAGATAAAGTCTGAAGAGGTGATGCCTTGTGCGTACGTTCGGCCCGTGGCGCGGGCTTTTAGTGGCCAAAGTGCTTTTGTACGCTTCTTGCCCTGTTTGAACTCTATCGGGATGTTTCCAGGGGTGGCGTTGTCGGCTATGGAGATATCGAGCGCGAGGTATTTGCCGTTGTCGAGCCGGTGCACTTTATCCAACGTTATGCCTGGATAGGTGAGGGTTACTTCTGACTGGCCGAACGTTGGGTCGGTACTTTTTACGAGCAATTGGACGGATTTGTGTTTCATGCCGGTCCACCAATGCGTGGGGTATACTTCGGGCACCTGAGCGGCGGCGCTGAAGCAGACGAAACAGAATAAAGCGCTATAAAGGAGTGATTTCATACGATTGAGTTCGGTTTAAGCGAAAGATAGGGTTGGGGTCAATCACCGCAACAAAACAGTGTAAGTTTATTACCTTAAACGAAGTCGTAAACGATTGCGGTGTCGATTCCATGAAATAAATCCATCGTTTTAACGCACTATTTCCGCCAGTTATCCTTACTTTAATATAGAATCGCAATCGTGTGAAACTAACCATTCGCCCGATAGCTCTTGTTAGTACCATTTTAACCCAAACCAAAAAGCCGTATGACAAAATTTTATCTGCACCCAAGCAGGTATCTCACGGTACTGTTCCTGATGGTTTTTTCCGTCGCATGGTCGCAGACGCGGACCATAAGCGGGAAAGTGACCGGCGAAGATGGATCAGGTATACCGGGAGTTAACATCCTCGAAAAAGGTACCGCCAACGGTACCGTTACCGACGTCCAGGGCAACTATACCATTTCAGTAGCCGGATCAGGTTCGACCATCGTTTTTACCTTCGTAGGTTACAAATCACAGGAAGTAGCTGTGGGCAACCAGACATCAATTCCGATCAATCTTCAGCCCGATGTAACAGCGCTGTCTGAAGTGGTGGTTATCGGTTATGGACAGCAGGAGAAGAAGGACATTACCGGTGCCATGTCTACGGTAAGTTCAGAGAATTTCAATAAGGGTGTAATCACTTCCCCCGACCAACTATTTCAAGGAAAAGTAGCAGGTGTGCAGATCACCTCGTCGAGTGGTGATCCTGGTGCGGGTGTGAACATTACTATACGGGGAGCTTCATCTTTCCGGAGCGGTAATAATCCGCTGATCGTAGTGGACGGCTTTCCGCTAGACGGCAGCCCGACTAACGCGGCGTCTACACAACCCAACAGCTCCACGAACGGTGCGGGTATCGACGATGCGGGTCTGGGTATGACGGCGAATAAGAATCCGCTGAGCTTCCTGAATCCTGACGATATCAAGAGTGTCGATATTCTCAAAGATGCGTCGGCCACTGCCATCTATGGTTCACGTGGCGCGAACGGCGTTATTCTGATCACGACCAAGAAGGGTCAGCAGAAGGGCAGAGGCTCGGTTTCCTACAGTGCTTACGTGAGCGCGGCTGCACTGCCTTCTGGTCGTAAGATCGACCTGCTGAACGCTTCGGAATATCCCGACCGGGTAGCTGCAGCCGGAGCAAATCCTACTGCCGCCAATTTTGGAGGGGCGACGGATTGGCAAGACCAGGTATTTCGTACGGGTATTACTCATGGACACAGCCTTTCTTTCGGGGGAGGTGATGACAAGACGAACTACCGCGCGTCGTTATCCTACCAGGATCAGCAGGGTATTGTGGAAGTCAGTGACATGAAGCGTATTACAGCACGTATCAATGGTGTTCATACATTTATCGAGGACAAGCTGAAGCTGGATTTTCAATTGTCGGCGGCGAATACCTCGAATGCCAATGTGCCGATCAGTAACAACGCAGGGTTTCAGGGGTCGCTTATCGGTGCCCTTCTCCAGGCGAACCCTACGATGCCGATACGACACGCAGCCGGAGGAACCAATGGTACACGCACATGGCAGGCAGGAGATTATACTCAAGCAAACGAATCGGAGAACGGTCAGGGTATTTCCCAGGATTTCCGGAATCCCCTGGCCTTGTTAGAATATGTGCACGATCGCGACCAGAACATGCGTCTGCTGGGTAACATCGGTGTGACCTGGAAGATTACCAAGAACCTGGAGTACCGGTTGAACGCAGGTATCGATAACTCTTCTTCTGTGCGTCGTGTGTTTTACGACCCGAGATTGAGACTAGGCGGGACCTTCGATACATTTAACGGCCGTGTATCTATTTATCATCGTTATCTCAACAGTCCGTTAATCGAGAACTACCTGACGTACAACACGAATATCGGTGATGCAAAGTTCACAGCTTTGGTTGGGCATTCTTTTCAGACTTTCAGCAACCAGGGCGACTTTTTCGGCGCACAAAATTTTCCAACGAGTGACTTTTTCCTGGGATATGACAACGTGACCGGAGGAAAGTCGCCAGATCCCAATCAGAACCCGTTTGGTTCCGATAACAAGACTTCCAAGCTACAGTCGTTTTTCGGACGAGTGAATTACAGCCTGAATGACAAATACCTGGTAACGGCCACGTTGCGTGCGGACGGTTCGAGCAAATTCGGATCGGATAACCGATACGGTTATTTCCCATCATTTGCGTTCGGCTGGCGTTTGTCTGAAGAGAGCTTTATACCCGATGCGTTCCAGGACCTGAAATTGCGTGCGGGTTGGGGTATCACCGGTAATCAGCTAGGCATTCCGGCAGGTGTTTCCAAAGCCAACTACACTGTCGATCCAGTGACTCATGCGCTGACTATCCAGACGGCGGCCAACCATGGGATCAAGTGGGAGCAGACACAACAGTTGAACCTTGGTTTCGACTTTACATTGCTTGAGGGACGGTTGTCCGGAACACTGGACTATTTCCACAAGAACACAAAGGATCTTTTGCTGCAGCTCAATCTGGCGCAGCCTGCACCCACGCAATTTGCGTGGCAGAATCTGCCTGCCAACGTGGTCAACTCGGGTATCGAGTTCTCACTGGACGGGGTGATCATGGATAAGAATGGATTCCGTTTCAATGCGAATGTTAACTATACCTACTATATCGATCAGGCTGTTGTGAAGAATCTCGGTAACAGCTTTTACAATACCGGGGCTATCAATGGCCAGGGGCTTTCGAACGCATATGCGCAACGTATAGCCAACAACCAGACGCTTGGCGAATTTTACATGCAGGAGTATACCGGGCTTGATGAAGCCGGGCACCAGACGTTTGCGAACGATTCACGTCTGACATATGTGGGCTCTTCTCAACCCAAGTCCATCATCGGACTAACGTTGAACTTCACGTACAAACGCTGGGATCTGTCTACTGTATTCAATGCCCGTTACGGTGCTATGGTATACAATAATACGGCCAACGCCCTGTACCTGAAGGGTTCTCTTGCCAATGGCCGCAATGTGACGAAAGAGGTAGGATATAGCAACGAAGCCGCTATCGAAGCTCCGATCGTATCTACACGTTACCTGGAGAAGGGAGATTTTATTCGCATGAGCAATCTGTCGCTGGGATACAACTTCGGCAGCGTAGGCCGGGCGATCAACAGCCTACGGCTTTACGCCACAGGTCAGAACGTTTTCCTGATCACGAAGTATACAGGTTACGATCCGGAGGTGAACGTGGATAAAAACATGAACGGTATACCTTCGGTAGGTATCGACTATACGGCCTTCCCCCGGGCGAGAACATTTACACTTGGCTTAAACGCAACTTTTTAATGAAAGAGAATATGAAGAGGATTTTGAAACCGATCTGTTTATGTGCCGCAGCAATATTGATCGTCTCTTCCTGTGACATAGATGAAGAGGTCAAAGACAGCGTACTGAAAGAGGAGGCTATTATCGAGGTGGGTTCTGTTGATCCAGCCACGGCGCTAGGTCCAATATTGAACTCGATTGCCAATACGATTCAAGGACAGGATGCGCTCTATGCGTTGCAAGAGCAACCGTCAGACGAGTTGATGCCACCTGTGCGCGGTACCGACTGGTACGATTTCGGTGTATGGACAAGCCTTGACCAGCATCAATGGGATGCTTCGCACATTCAGCTGCTTAATGCCTGGAACGATTTGCACCAGGGGGTGACACGGGCTAACCAGGCAATAGTGGCGGTGGCTAACGTACCGGAGAAAAAGGCACAGGCCAGGTTCCTGCGGGCTTATCTTATGTGGAACCTGCTGGATCTGTTCGGCAAAGTTCCGTTTCGCCCAGAAAGCGATGTCGATTACCTTACACCGCCCGCAGTTAAGACACGTCAGGAGGCTTTGCAATTTGTGTTAAGCGAGCTTGACGCAGTGATTCCGGACCTTAAAGACTATGGACCGGATAACTACGGCTCGCCTTCGAAGCAAGCGGCTTACTTCCTGCTTGCGCGTATATATCTCAATAAATTTATTTATGAAGGAGCGGAGACTGCTTCAAATGCTGATATGCAAAAGGTGCTCGACAACATAGCGCTGATCGATGCATCCGGATTATTCAACCTGGCCAATGGTGCTGATTACTTCAAGGTAAACTTCGGTCTGCACAACGAGAGTTCGCCTGAGACTATTTGGGCGTTAAAGAACGATGCGGGTAACAATGCTACCAGTCCTGGTAAGAATGGTTTCGGCTCGCGTTATATGGCGGGTCTGCACTACAATCACAATCCAGGTGGTTGGAATGGCTTTGTGACAATTGCTGATTTCTATAACAAGTTTGATAAGAACGATTACCGTTTCCAGGGTACAGCGTCGGACGCGATGAAGCAGAACACCGGTCTTAACTTCGGATTTGTTGTAGGCCCTCAGAAAGATAAGGATGGCAAAGACCTTAAAACACGCGGGGGCCAGCCGTTAGTACTGTCTGTAGACTGCCCGTTGTTCGGTGCTACAGAAGAGAAAGGCGTACGTATTGTGAAATATGAGATCGACTTCAGTAATACCGGGACACCGGCAACTGACTTTCCGGTATTTCGGTATGCCGATGCATTGCTCATGAAAGCGGAGGCGCATTGGAGGATGGGGAACAATGCTGACGCGCTGACCGAACTGAACGAGCTACGCTCCAACCGTAATCCTTCAGCAGCTGCCGTGACTACGATTGGTCCGACTACGATTCTGGATGAGCGCGGTTTTGAATTGTATCAGGAGGTGATCCGTAGAACCGATCAAATCCGCTTCGGTACATTTCTCGGTACATGGACAAATAAAAACAATCCAAGCGATCCGAATCGGACGGTATTTCCGATACCCCAGACGGCTGTTGACTCCAATCCAAACCTGACACAAAACGACGGCTATTAATTGAAGGGATAATCTGAGAGCCATTTAAAGAAAAGAAGGTGAGGAACCTCGTTTACTTACCTTCTTTTTTTATTTTACGGTCGTGATGAAATTCCCATGCATGCGTAATTTTTTTCGGTTCGTTCCTGTATTGGCCTTGTGGGCATGCAGCCAGTCTTCTGATACAACTTCCCCGTACACTGCGCCCGTCGATGCGTTGTTCCAGCGTATGTCTTCCGTCGAGACCGGCGTGGCCTTCGAGAACACACTGGTGATTAAAGAGGACTTCGATGTATTTCGCTACCGCAACTTCTATAATGGCGGCGGCGTGGGTATCGGCGATATCAACAACGACGGCCTGGCCGATATATATCTTACCTCTAACATGGGTAAGAATAAACTTTTCCTCAATAAAGGAAACTGGAAGTTTGAAGATATTACCGAGAAGGCGGGAGTGGGCGGCACACGCTTCTGGTCTACCGGTGTAAGCTTTGCCGATGTAAATGCCGATGGTCTGCTGGATATGTATGTATGCAATGCCGGCAACATCAAAGGCGACGACCGTGAGAACGAGCTGTTCATTAACAACGGTAATCTGACATTTACTGAAAAGGCTGCCGAGTATGGTCTGGCCGATAAAGGATTCTCGACACATGCCGCGTTCTTCGACTTCGATAAGGATGGCGATCTCGATTGCTATGTGCTGAACAATTCGGCACGCGCTGTCGCTTCTCTTGGTTACCGTAACCTCCGGAACGTACGCGACGAGTTTGGCGGCCACAAGCTTTACCGTAACGACGACGGCCATTTTACCGATATCAGCGAGCAGGCCGGTATTTATGGTAGTGTGATCGGTTTCGGTCTTGGTGTAACCATAGGAGATGTGAACCAGGACAGCTGGCCTGATATGTATATCTCCAACGACTTCTACGAACGCGACTACCTTTATATAAACAACCGCAACGGTACGTTTAGCGAACGTCTCGAGCAATATATGGGGCACATCAGTATGTTCTCGATGGGGGCGGACCTGGCCGACATCAACAACGACGGCTATCCCGATATCTTCTCTACCGACATGCTGCCCGACGACGACTATCGTCTGAAGACTCTGACTACCTTCGAGACCTACGACGTGTATAAGCTGCGTCTCAAGAACGGTTATTATCACCAGTACATGCGCAACATGCTTCACCTCAACGCGCAGGACGGCACTTTCCGCGAGATAGCGTATCTGGCGGGTGTACAGGCGAGCGACTGGAGCTGGGGAGCGCTGATAGCCGACTTCAACAACGATCTTAATAAAGAGATCTTCATCAGTAACGGTATCTATAGAGACATCACCAACCAGGATTTTGTAGAGTTTCTCGGCAACAGCGAGCAGATGCACGCCGCTATCGACGGCCGTCCTGTGAGCTTCAAGGAGTTTGTCGAAAAGATGCCCTCGGTAAAAGTCAGTAACCGTATGTATGAACGACAGGGGAGCGACGGCTATGACTTTAAGGATGTGGCTTCCGCATGGGGGCTGGCCGATCCGGGCTTCTCCAACGGCGCAGCGTATGGTGACCTGGACAACGATGGCGACCTGGATCTTATCGTAAACAATGTGAATCAGCCTGTATCCGTTTATCGCAACGGCGCACGTCAGCGGGATGGCAACCATTCGCTTACGCTGCGCTTCAAAGGCACCGGCAAAAACACGTTCGGGCTGGGCGCATGTGTACGTGCTTATGTAAACGGTCAGATACTGTCGTTCGACAATATGCCTATACGCGGCTTTCAATCCAGTATGGATTACCAGATGGTGATCGGCCTCGGTAAATACACTCAGGTCGACAGTCTCGTGGTAACCTGGCCCGATAACAAGGCTCAGGCACTGACGGGTGTAAAGGCCGACCAATCTATTACTCTAAATTATGCCGACGCGCGGCCGCACGTGCCGACGGTTCATAAAGACACACCTTTACTCCGGGAAGAGTCAATAACCGCGATGGCACATACCGCCAACGACTTCAACGACTTCGACCGCGACCGCCTGCTTTATCACATGCTCTCCACGCAAGGCCCGGCTTTTTCCAAGTCAGATCTCAACAACGATGGATACGACGACTTCTTCCTTGGCGGCTCACCGGGTCATCCAGGTGCAGTATATATACAGAAAACCAATCATGTTTTTACGGCAGTGACTTCACCTTTCCTGGCCGACTCGCTCGATGAGGACGTAGCCGCCGTATTTTTCGATGCAGACAACGATAAAGATGATGATTTGTATGTAGTAACCGGCGGCTCCGAGTACACGGCACAATCTGCACGGACACAAGATCGCTTTTACGAAAATAAGGGGTTTAGAAACGGCGTGCCTGTATTTGAAAAGACTTCCGATAAGATCCCCGCGCTTTACCAAAGTGGAAGCTGTGTCGTACCCGCGGATATCGATAACGACGGCGATTTGGACCTCTTTGTGGGTACCCGTGTGATGCCTGCTTACTATGGCGTGCCCTGCGATCAATATATTTTGATAAACGACGGACACGGTACCTTCAGTGATGTTACCGCTACATGGGCGTCAGAACTCAGACGCTTCGGCATGGTTACGGCAGCACAGTGGTTCGACTACGACAAAAATGGTTATAAAGACCTTATGCTCGTAGGTGAGGGTATGCCGATAACCGTATTTACAAACGACGGCAAAAAGCTACAGCGCCAATCGGTGCAAGGGCTTGACAGTACAAACGGCTGGTGGAATGTGTTGAGCGCTGCGGACCTGGATGGCGACGGCGACACTGATTTTATTGCCGGTAATATCGGTCTTAACACCAAGTTCAAACCCACGGTAGCGTCGCCTATAACGGTATATATAAACGACTTTGATCAGAACGGCTCCGTAGAGCCGGTATTTGCGTTCCTGCACGATGGCAAGGAATATCCCATGGCCCTGCGCCAGGATATCGTTCGGCAGATGAGCTCGCTGAAAAAGAAGTTCCTATATTACAAGGACTACGCGGACAAGACGATACCCGATATATTCGAT
>Ga0247762_1000181_pt1 | contig 24934 bp, 16 predicted proteins | sample UWRJL081202R4_FD_181016 | JGI IMG/M metagenome (GOLD analysis project Ga0247762, IMG submission 181016) | Plant litter microbial communities from Arlington Agricultural Research Station in Wisconsin, United States - UWRJ-L081-202R-4 | ecosystem: Environmental > Terrestrial > Plant litter >...
TAAGCGCTCTCAGCCGCCTGAAACTCCGCGCGGGCCAGCAGTAATGACGAGCGGGGATCCGTAGCGCGTGTCGGCCCGGCCGCCTCTTTTATATAAGGTTGAAGACGGCTGCGTCGTATCGCCAGGTCGGGGTGTGTAGACAGCGAATCGGACACGAACATAAAGGTGCTTCCATGCGGCGCGCTGTATACACTCAGCCGCTTCTTGAGCCAGAATTCCTGGAAGGGATATTTGCTGAAGTTCAGTGGACGGAAGAAATCCTCCGTGGTATGTTTCGGGTACTTCAGTGAATCCAGTGTGAACAGCGCTTTTACAGCTCCCTGGGGCGCATAGCCCGCGTGTGTATAATATTGAAAACCCAGCGAGTCGGCCTGTATCTCCCGGCCGCGGTCGTACTCGTTTATGTTATAGATAAGCTTGCGAAATTCTTCGATCTCCTCCAGCGTCACTTCGCCGGTCAGGATCTTACGGGCCTGTGCTTCCGTTTTCCGGGCAAGGTTCATTTCGGTGCTGCGCACGATCTTTTCCTGTACATGTCTTAGCTCATCATGGGCCAGCTCGTGACTCAGTATAAATGCCAGCGACTCCTCGCTGCGCACTCTGCCCAGCAGCCCGGCCGTTACCACGAACAGGCCGCGCCCGTAGCAAAAGGCGTTGGTCTGCGGGCTGTTCAGTATCAGCACTATCCGGTTGCGCGTGCCCAGGTTGCTGGCCGTGGCCATCTGGTTTATAATATCGTGCAGGTAGCTCTCCAGCGTGTCGTTTTTAATAAACGCCCGGGCCTTCACCTGCTTTATCAGGAACTGTATCCGTTTCACGCATAACCGCCGTATCAGCGGCCGCTCCTGCGCTTCTTGAAAGTTGTTTATCTCTTCATCCAGCTGATCTTCCAGTTGCCGGATCAGGTCGCGCGAATGCTCCGTATGCAGCGTGTAGGGTACATAATTATCCTGCAGCTGGGCGCAGACATTGCCGGTAGTGATGAGCATAACAACGCAGAGTACACAACGTATCATGAGGTGGTGATTATATAAGGACGGTTCGTTTCAGAGTTGCGTATGCTTTAATGCTCACAAGTTATTGCGAGCAAAGATAACGGCATTGCGTCTATATTCCACGAGGTGTCTTCACCCGGTCGACAGGTTGCCGTGGGCGGACGATAGTGTCGTGTTTCCGGACGGTCGGCTTCCGGTCTGACTTTTAAAATCCCGCGAATCAACCCAAAAACAGCGTTTTCTATATGGCAGGCTATTTGATCGGCAAAATTGGATTAAATCACACAAGCCTGCAAGCTCCGGGATCGTTGGACACCCCGGAGCGGGCGGGCACCTGGGTCAACAGGAACAACGTAACCATGAAACGAACTTATCTCGGCGAATTTGAAGAGATCGTACTGCTGATCGTAGCCGTTCTCGACGGCCACGCGTATGGCGTAAACATCACGCACGAAATTATCAGCCAGACCGGCCGCACCGTGCGCCTCAACCAGGTGCATTCGTCGTTGCAACGGCTTGAAGAAAAGGGCGTCATCTCTTCCTATATGGGCGAGCCCACGGCCGAGCGGGGTGGCCGCCGCAAACGCCTGTTTACCATAACCGCCAACGGCCGCCAGACCTTGCACGAGATCCAGGCCCTGCGCACCTCACTGTGGAACCTGCTGCCGCCATCGGTGAAAATTCTGAGCGTATGAAGACCACGCCTACACCACCACAGCCGCCGCGCTGGGCCACGCGCCTGCTGCAATCTTTCTGCGCGCCACATCTGCTCGAAGAAATTCAGGGCGACCTCGAAGAGGAATTTCGCTACCAGGCGCAACACGCCGGCCCGCGCCTTGCCCGCCTGGATTATATACGCCATGTATTCGGATTTATGCGGCCCTTTGCCATGCGCCGCAAGCCTATTAACAACCCATCACCTTTTCTGCTTATGAGCCTGTACAAACATTTTCTGCTGGTAGCCGTCCGCAACATCGGTCGTCACAAAGCTTTTTCTTCGATCAACATTGCCGGCCTCGCGCTGGGCATGACCTGCTGCCTCTTTATTCTGCTCTGGGTACACGACGAGCTGGCGGTCGATAACTTTCATCCCGCCAACGACCGGCTCTTTGCCGTCTATCAAACTGTACGCACCGGCGATAATGTATGGGGCGGCTACACAACACCTATCCGCTACAAGGACAGCGTAGGCCGCTATACACCGCTTGACGATATACAACAGGCCGTGCCCGAAATAGAGCACAGGGTGTTCTATGCCACCGGCTATGAGCTGCCGTGGGGTCACCCGGAAACGTTCGAGTATGGCGATAAGCTTTACAAACTCGAAGGCTCACGCGCCAGCGCCGACTTCTTTAGTACATTCAATTATCCGCTGCTGGCGGGCGATGCGCGCACAGCCCTTGCCGACGTAAGCAGCATCGCGATATCGCATAAGATGGCGCTGATGTTTTTCGACTCACCGGCCGCGGCCATCGGTAAAACATTGCGTTATGAGAACCAGCTTGATTTTACGGTTACCGCTGTGTTCGAAGATGTATCTGCCAACAGCTCGTTACATTTTGAATTTCTGATCAACTGGCAGTCGGCGCTCCGGCGGCTGGAGTGGTCGTCTAACGAGCTGCTCACCGTTATACAGCTTGCACCCGGCGCCAATAAGCAGGATGTAGAGATGCGCATAAATCGTTATGTACATACACAGCTTGATAAAAACGAGGCCTCGCAGATCACGCTCGGGCTACAGCCGTTTCATGATCGCTATCGTATGGCCATCTTCGAGAATGGTAGTCCATCAGCGGGCCGCATCGAGTATGTGCGCATATTCGCCGGTGTTGCTGTATTCGTATTGCTCATAGCGTGTATCAATTTTATGAACCTGTCCACCGCGCGTTCGGTAAAGCGTGCAAAGGAAGTAGGTATGCGCAAGGTTGTAGGCTCTTCGCGCGGTGTGCTTATCGGCCAGTTCTTTGGCGAGTCGGTGGTGTTGTCGTTTATCGCGCTGTTCCTGTCCATCATACTGGTGGCCGTGTTGCTGCCGGTGTTCAATGTGTTTACCGATAAGAATATCACATTACCATTGACGGATCCAAAGGCGTGGAGTGTGCTAATAGGCATAGCGTTAGTTACCGGTCTTGTGGCGGGTAGTTACCCGGCGTTGTTCCTGTCGTCGCTCAGGCCGGCCCGGATATTGAAAGGTATGCTGCAGTTTTCTGCTGGTGCCTTGTGGTTCCGTCGCGGGCTGGCGGTGTTCCAGTTTGTTATATCCATCGTGTTGCTGATCGTAACCATCGTCATCACCCGTCAGACCGACTATGTCCGTAACGCGCACCTGGGTTACGACCGTGAGAACCTTATTTATATCCGCGTGGAGGGTGAGCTCGCCAAAGCGCAGGGCTATGCAACCTTTAAAGCAGAAGCCGAAAAAATGCCCGGCATCGCTCTCGTAGACCGCAGCTCCGAAGCACCACACGCGATGAGCTTTATCGTAGACCAGGACGACGGCCAGGCCGAGACCGCCGACGATAACGATGCCATCAAATGGGAAGGTAAAAATCCCAACGCATCCGTAGGCTTCAATCCCGTTTCCGTGGGCTACGACTTCATAAAGATCATGAACCTCAAGATCGCCGAAGGCCGCGACTTCTCCCGCGATTATGTTTCCGACTCCTCTGCGTTCCTGCTTAACGAAGAGGCCGTACGCCAGATGGGTATTAAAGACCCTATCGGCAAATGGGTTTCCGCCTGGGCCAAGAAAGGTCATGTTATCGGTATCCTGAAAGACTATCATACGCATTCCTTCCACGAGCCCATCCGCCCGCTTATTGTCGACGTTAAGGAATACGAATCCTTCGGCGTCATCATCGCCCGCACCGAGCCCGGCAAAACCAAAGAAGCCCTCGCCAGCCTCGAGCAAACATATAAAGCTATAAACCCACACTTCCCCTTCGCCTACCAGTTTCTGGACCAGGAGTACGATAAACTATACCGTATCGAGACCGTTGTGTCCCGTCTCTCGAATGCGTTTGCTATCGTCGCCATCCTCATCTCCTGTCTCGGTTTATTAGGCCTCGTCATGTTCTCCGCCGAACAACGCGCTAAAGAGTTCGGCATCCGCAAAGTTCTGGGAGCTACCGTGGCCAACATCATCACGCTTCTCTCCAGCGATTTCCTCCGCCTCGTTCTTATATCGTTCTGTATCGCCATGCCGCTGGCCGGCTATGCCATGTATCGCTGGCTGCAAGGCTTTGCATTTCGTATATCGCTTTCGTGGTGGATGTTTGTAGCGGCGGGTGGTATTGCGTTGCTGGTAGCGTTGCTTACGGTTTGTGTGCAGGCTATACAGTCGGCGGTGGCGAACCCGGTGAGGGCGTTGAGGGATTAATCTTGTTCTGACAAGAAGTAATGCCCCACCTCCATATCCTCAATCAACCCTGGGTGTGTCGGTTGCCATTGTAAACGTTGCTCTGTCAGCTTAGCTGAGGCGGGGATATCCAGCGCCATAAATCCGCCGAGCCAGCCGAAATGCTGCATTGCTTCTTCCGGTGATTTTGATGCTACCGGGATATTCAGGTGGCGGCCTATCACTTCGGCGATCTGGCGGACGGGGATGCCTTCGTCGCCGATGGCATGATATCTCGGTTCGGCGGCGCCGCTTTCAAGGGCCAGGCGGAACAGGCGCGCGGCGTCGAAGCGGTGTACGGCGGGCCAGCGGTTGTTGCCTTCGCCGACGTATACAGATACTCCTTTTTCGCGGGCTATGTTGATCAGGATGGGGATGAAGCCGTGCTCGCCTTCGCCGTGTACGGAGGGAGGAAGTCGCACAAGTGATACGTTAACGCCGCGCGCTGCAACAGCTGCGGCTGCTTCTTCGGAGGCCAGGCGTGGGATCGTTTTGGAATCGGCGGCGGCTACGTCGTACTCGGTGATTTTTTTGCCGGCGCCAACAATCGCGGTGCCGGAGGTGATCACGAATGGTTTGGTTGTGCCTTCCAGTACGGAGCCCATCGCTTCGATTGCGCGGCGGTCTGTTTCGCAGTTGTCTGTGTACTTTGAGAAGTCGTGAATGAAGGCTAGGTGGATAATGCCGTCGGCTGCTGCGGCTCCGCGCTTCAGGCTGTCAAGGTCTTCCAGGGAGCCGCGATGTACTTCGGCGCCGGCAGCTGTTAGTGCCGCTGCGCCCTCGTCTGATCGCGTAAGGCCGAGAACCTGGTGGCCGGCGTTGAGTAGTTCGGGTATGACGGCTGAGCCGATAAAGCCGGTTGCGCCCGTTAAGAATACACGCATAAGTTTTTTGTTGTTTGATTGCTTAAATTACCATCACAAAATTGAGTCGCGCCTCAGCCGGAAAGCGAGGTCATTTGACACAATTTTATAAGGTCATTTGACCTTGCTTTGATGCCGCTCAGGCTTTAAGCGTGGATCAGTACGGGTACTTTACTTTTTTGTGATGTTGGAAATTTTCAGAGCGTATATATCAGCCCAGGGCGGTTTTAACAATGAAGAGCTTGACCGTATCTGCTCTGTGGCAACACAGCGGAAGCTGCGCAGAAAACAACTCGTATTACTCGAAGGCGAGATCTGCCGCCATAAGATATTCGTGGCCCAGGGCCTCCTCAAAAATTATCGCGTCAGAGACGACGGCACCGAATCCATTCTCCGCTTCGCCCCCGAAAACACCTGGACCACCGACCACGAAAGCCTCACCAAACAAATTCCCTCCCGAAACAATATCGAAGCCCTCGAAGACAGCCAGGTACTGCTATGGACGATAGACGATCTGAACGATCTGTTGGATGCTATTCCCGCCTTCAAGGCTTATACGGACCGCTTTATCACCAATGCTCTCGATGCCAGTTACCAACGTATCCATGTGAACATCAGCTATACTTCGGAAGAGAAGTACGATGACTTTGTGAGTTCGTTTCCGGATCTTTTTAACAGGGTGCCGCTGCATATGGTGGCGTCGTATCTGGGGGTGTCGAGGGAGACGCTGAGTAGGATACGGCAGAGTAGAGTTAAGCAGAATAAAATTGTCTGAACAAGATTAATGGATTAAAGGATTGGCAGGATGAATGCAAATTGAATGCAGAGAGAGATTGTGTCTGGCGCAAGGTCTCTACCCTCCATCCGCGCCGGCTGCAGGAAACTTGCGTCATCAACAGTGATTTCGGCAGTCACAGAGACATGGTGGCACAAGTTATAGAAATCGCCACCTCCGGGGACTTGCACCAGCAAGCGTTTAATGCATTTCTTTGTATTTATCCTGCCAATCCTTTAATCCATTAATCCTAGTCTGACAACGATTGCGTGCCTTGGTGAGGGTTTTGTTTGCCCGCTTTACGGGGGTGTCTCTTTTATTAGTGGGGTTTTCTGTGGTCATTGCTTGTAACTCGTTCCCGGTTTTTCAGTAAACCGGGTAGTGTTCAACCTACACCTAACCTAAACTTGAGATGAGAGATCTTTACCTGGTCGTCAGATATATGCGTCTGATCCTTTTTCTGGCCATATTCCTGGCCTCGCTTTATCCTAATGTAGTACATGCTCAGGCACCGGCGGCCAAACCGGGGGCTATACGCATACAGCTGTCTGAATCCATGGCTGCAAGCCTGGAGACTGCTCGTGTCAGCCGGAGCGCTGATAATATTTTGCGTACGGGCATAGGCTCTATCGATGCGGCGAATACGAAGCATAAGGTTTCTAACCTCCGCCGGGTTTTTCCGCCGGCTGGTAAGTTCGAGGCCAAGCACCGTAAGTACGGTTTGCACCTGTGGTATGAAGTGGTGATGGATAAGAATGTATCCGTGCAGGAGGCATTGAATACATACAGGGGCATCAGCGATGTAAAGAAAGCTGAACCTGTTTATGAGAAAGCTATGATCGCCGGTGGTGGCAAGCTTGAAGGGCCGCGTGTGGTTAAGGCTCCGGCTGCGGTTGTTTCTGGTACCAATGACCCGATGTTCGGGCAGCAGTGGCATTATGATAACACGGGGCAGACCGGTGGTACGGCTCATGCGGATATCAATTTGCTCAATGCGTGGAGTGTGGAGGCGGGTAAGCCAAACGTTGTGGTGGCTATCACTGACGGCGGCGTGGACTTTAGTCACCCGGATCTGAAGGCCAGCGCGTGGACAAATACCGGTGAGATCGCCGGTAACAAGATAGATGATGATCATAACGGTTATGTAGACGATATACATGGCTATAACTTTCTTGACGGCGCCAGCACCATCACGCCTGTGCCGCACGGTACTCACGTCGCGGGAACTATCGCTGCCACGAACAATAACGGTGTCGGGGTTTCCGGTGTCGCGGGTGGTTCGGGTAATGGCGATGGCGTGCGCATCATGTCGTGCCAGGTATTCGATGACGAGGAGAATGGCGATGGCTTTGCCCAGACGTATATCTATGCGGCGGATAACGGTGCCGTTATTTCGCAGAACAGCTGGGGCTACACCAAGCCTGATCTATACGAAGATGCCGTGCTGTCGGCTATAGATTACTTTATCGCGGAAGCGGGTAAAGATGCCAATGGCAACCAGACCGGCCCCATGAGCGGCGGGATCGTGATCTTCGCGGCGGGTAACAGCGGCGTTAATGCCAAATATTATCCCGGTTACTATGAACCGGTGCTTAGTGTGTCGGCCACTACGCATAAAGATCAGAAAGCGTATTACTCTAACTATGGCACATGGGTAGACATTGCCGCTCCCGGTGGTGAAACCGACCAGGTGGAGAAACAAGGGATCTTGAGTACGCTTCCCGACAATACGTATGGTTTCTATATGGGCACGTCTATGGCCTGTCCGCATGTGAGTGGCGTGGCCGCGCTTGTGGTGTCGCGATTCGGCGGCTCAGGCTTTACGGCTACTCAGCTTCGCGACCGCCTTGTGGGAACTTCTGATTTTATCGATAACCTCAATCCTGATTATACCGGCGCTTTAGGTAAAGGCCGTGTCAATGCTTTCTGGGCTTTACAGGAGAATGATAACAAGGGGCCAGATGCTATAACCGATCTGTCGGTCACCGACCTTCGTTCCAAGTCGCTTACGCTGAACTTTACGGCGCCGGCCGATGCGGGTAATATAAAAGCTTATGGCTATGAGATCCGTTATTCTACGTCGCCTATCACAGCGGGGAATTTTGCTAACGCGATCCTGCTGCCCGGTGCGTTCCAGGCGGGGAATCCCGGGGACACCGAGACTATAGCTGTAAACGATCTCAACTCGGATACGAAGTATTACTTTGCTGTTCGTTCGAAAGATATATTCAGTAACTGGTCGGCATTGTCGAATGTTGCAGAGCAGGCCACGTTTGCTATACCTGTGGCGGAAGTATCGCCCGCATCGTTGTCGTCCGATCTGTTGACGGCGGAGACCAATGTGAAACAATTCACGCTGACCAATACAGGCGGCGGCTTGCTGGACTTCTCGATAACACGCGATCCGTATCAAACGGCTTTCGCTACATTCTCACCTGCGGAGGGTTCGCTTAAAGCCGGCCAGAGTGTTGTGGTAGATGTAACGTTCGATGCACACCGGCTTTTCGGTGGTGAATACAACCAGACGCTTACTATAGCCAGCAACGATACGGTAAATACTAATTTACAAGTGCCCGTCACGCTTAACGTTACCGATATTGGCCGCCCGATCGTAACGTTCGAGCCTGCGTCGTACGACTTCGGTGGTGTATTTACAGGGCTGAAGAAAACAAAGACGGTAGACTTCTTCAATGAAGGTTCCGATACTTTGAAGATCACCAGCTTCTCCTCTAACGATACGCGCTTTACTTCCGATTTCAAGGGTCAGGCTATCGCGATACCGCCGTTCCATGCAGGGCGGCTTGTTATAGCGTATTTGCCTACGGCCGTAACAGCGTCATCGGCTAAGTTGTCTGTCGGTGTTAACGATCCTCAAAAGCCTTTGCTGCAGCTTACCTTCTCCGGTCATGGCGTAGTGCCGCCGGCTATGAGTGTTACACCGGCTTCGCTGGCTGCATCTGTACCCACGGCGGGTATAACCGTGCAGACATTGACTATCAACAGCACAGGCCAGAGCGCGCTTACCTACACCGCGCATGCTATACCCGGTAAGAGCGATGCTACATTTTCAAAACTGATCACTGTCACACCGTCATCCGCGCAGGCCGCAGGTAGCCGTCAGTATAAGGTAGCTGCACAGGCAGCACCGCAGACCGTTACGATACGTTCGGATCGTGAGGCTACGAAGCCTGTACGTGTGCTGGTAATATCGCCTGATTACAATACGATGGATTTCAGTCGTGTGATGGCGGGTTTCAAAGATCTGTATATACGCCCGCTTGATCCCAGCTACCTCGCGGGGATGACCGCCGACAAGATGAGCAATTATGATGTGCTGATCGTAACCAACAATACACGGTGGGACGATTATACCAGCGCCGCACATGTAGGCGATGTGCTGGCAGACTTTGTCGATGCCGGCGGTAAAGTTATCATCGGTAACTTCGCGTATAGCAACGATGCTTCATACGATCTGGAAGGCCGCTTTATCGATGCTAACTATGGTCCGCTGCAAAAGGCGGTCAATGCCACATATCGTTCTGCTACGCTTGGCGATAAGCTGCAGCCCGCGCACCCGTTGCTCGAAGGCGTGAACGAGCTGTCGTACGATGGCGATATATATGATGTGGGTCTGACCGACGGTTCTACGGCATTGGTACGCTGGTCGTCCGGCGAGCTGCTGATGGCGGCTAATAATAATGTGGTGGCCTTCAATATCCTGGCCTCTGCCGACTGGGGTTTCAACTGGCAGGGTGATCTTGCCACGATGTATCATAACGCCATTCACTGGCTGGCGGGCACACCATCTATGCGGATACTGCCCGAGGCTGCCTCTGTAGCGGCCGGCGATCAGCTTGCACTGGATGTTACATTCGATGCTACCGATCTTGCCGGTGGTACGTATAATAATGTTATCTATTTGTCTACCGATGTTCCCGGTAAGGAGCTTTACCAGGTGCCCGCCACGCTTACCGTGCGCGGTCCTGAGTTTGCAGTAACGCAGGATTCTATATGGGCATTTGTCGCGAAAGGCGCGAGCCGCTCGCGTACGATAACGCTTACCAACAAAGGTAAAGATGCGCATACCTATACCGTGCGCAGCGTGGGCGGAAGCCTGGCGCCGCCGCAGACTACGGCGAACAGCGTTAAAGAAACCGAACCTGAAACAAAGACCGTGTCGACGCGGACTACGCCCTATAAAGGACCACGTACCGACATGGCGACCAAGCTCGACCTGCCGAAGCGCGCGGCAACAGCAAGCGCAAAGGCTACAGCTGCCGATGCCGGATACTTTACCGACTTCGAATCGTTTGTTCGGGGTGATATCACGATGTCGCCCGACGGCTGGCAGGGGCAATACAGCAACTGGGTAGCCGGCACCAGCAATCCGTACAGCGGTGTTAAACATTTCCGCGGTGTGTCGGACGGGCTGGGCGAGAGCTATGCTTTCTCGGCGGCGATGTTCGAAGAGAACAATCCGTATGCTACAGTCTCCATGCGTGTCAACTTCTCGCATGCGGTCGGCGCAAGCTGGCACATTATGCCGTATTCATTGGTTTCCAGCAGCGTGGTTACCCGCTTCATCCTCGACGCCGACGGAGTTTTCTCCGCGCTTGTCAACGATGGTGACGGCAATGCTCACCTGGAAGAGATCGATGCGCGGATTCCCGCCGGATATTTTAACCTGACTATCGAAGTTGAGCGCAGCAGCGGCAAGTTCCGCATACTGTTCGATGACGATGTTGTGTTCACCGGCACCGGCTTCGAAACCACGGCCCACGCTGTAGCCTTCTACTCGGGCATGGAAGCACCGGATGTTTATCTCGATGTAGACGACTTCCAGGTGATCGACGGTCGCAAGGAAACTTTGCCTACATATATTACAGTGTCGCCTGTATCGGGTACGTTGGCTGCCGGTCAGTCTAAGCAGATCATCGTAGCTGTCAATGCTGCCGATCTTTCATACGGTACCTATCAGTCCGATGTAGTGGTAGATGTCGAACGCGTGCAGACGCTTACGGTGCCCGTTACAACGGATGTAACCGGAGCCGGAGCTGTCGTGGCAGATGCTGTGCCTACTGTATCGGCTACGTATCATACGGATACGCTCACCACATTTGCTGTTCACAACACCGGCGGCACGCTCGTAAACTACAAGCTCAAGCTTGCCGGCGCCGACACCACGTGGCTGAACCTCAGCGCTCACAAGGGTATTATTTCCAAACGCGACTCGGTTACAATCACTATCGATTATGCCTCGGCTAACCTCGCACCCGGTACGTATACAGCACAAGTGCTGCTTACTACCAATGTACCGTCGAAGCCATCGGTTACTCTGCCTGTAACACTGACGGTGTTGAAACCTTCAGTTATCATTGTTACGCCATCGCCGGTTGTAGCCACTGCGGCTGCCAGGCAAACCGTAACACAGACTGTGCAGATCAAAAACACCGGCGAGAGCCCGCTGAAGTTTAACTTCCAGGATCTGTTTACAAGAGAAGCGATCAAGAACGCGTATACAAATGCTTCTGAATATCCGAAGCGTAATAATGTATCTGTATTATATGCTTCCGGTATCGAAGAGTTTTCTGACTGGGAAGAGCTTAACGGTCAGCAAAACTGGACTACCGACGGCGGCCAATGGAATGTATACGACGGCTTCGGCGATTTCTATATCGAAAGCCACACTTCTCCTTCGGAAAGTGGAGTCGCCTATTCTCCAGCAGTTCAGAAAGGTGCACAACCTAACTCATCGATGTTTGTAACGGTAGAGTTGTCTGACGTGCACCCGTTGCACGGCACCTGGCAGATCATACCACAGTCGGTAACCGATGGTAAATATGTAACCAAGATCCAGCTGCGGAATCGCGGCGTGGAAGTACTTACGCGCCATGATAACGGCGAAGAGGTGTTCGAGCCTGTTCCGTTTACGTTCCAGGAATACGACGATATCGTGATCCGTGTCGATGCTGAACGTGCTACCGGTAAGTTTACGGTATATATAGACGGCGAGCCCCGCTTCCACGGCCAGGGTGCTACTGGTAACATCGAGCAGATCGCTATCGCTTCACTGGCATCGCCCAGCGACTACCTGGAGATAGACGATGTGATGATCCTCGACGGCGCATTGCCCTGGGTATCTGTATCGCCCGAAGCAGGTACTGTAGCCTCCGGCGCTACGAAGGATATCACGTTCACGCTGGATGCGCAAAGCCTTGCTGTAGGAAACTACAGCGAAGTATTATCCATCGCCAGCAATGATCATAATAAATCATCACAACAATTGCCGGTTAACTTAACGGTACTTGCGGCATCGCACATTACCATCGATAAGCCATCTCTTGAAGTAACGGCCACGTATGGCGGAGCTACTTCACAATCGCTGGCTATTGGCAACACCGGCGGCGGCACTGTTAACTACAGCTTCTCCGGTGTACCCGCAGCCGCTTCTACCGGGCGTATTGCCGGCCCTGATAGCTATTCATACTTCTGGACCGATAGCGACGAGCCAAACGGCCCCGCGTTCGACTGGATCGATATCGCTTCCACCGGTACCAACACCAACATGGGTGATAACGACATGCGCAAGATCACGCTGCCGTTCGCTTTCAACTTCTATGGCAAGTCTTACACCGAGATCTTTGTGAAGTCCGATGGTCTGTTCGGTTTCGGTAAACAGTACTCACCTGAGGATGATTCGAACGTCGGCATCCCTAGTACGCGTAACGAACCCGATAACTACTTCACGCCGTTCTGGGATTACCTCAGCCCCGGCGAGACTGGTGGTAATATTTACTATCAGAGCTTCAGCGATAAGTTTGTCGTGCAGTTCGATGATGTTTATGTATGGAATGGTGATGAAGGCAATACCTTCGAGGTGGTTCTGTATCCTGACGGCCGTATCAAGTTCCAGTACCTCTCTACTGTAGGCAGTGACAAGGCTACCGTTGGTATCGAGAATGAAAGGGGTGACGATGGGTTGCAGATAGCTTTCAACGAGGCGTATCTCAAGAACCAGCTCGCTATCCTCATCTCTCCCGCGCCGTACTGGGCTGTGCCTTCCGTTACCTCCGGTAGCGTTGCGGGTGGTAATACGGATAATGTTACTGTGGCATTCAATGCAGGCGACCTTGCTGTGGGTACTTATCATAGCTACCTCTTCATCCATAGCGATGACTGGGCTTCGCCGCTCGTCAGTATACCGGTTACGATGAATGTTGTGCCGACGTATACACTGTCAGGTAAAGTAACTACCGCTGCTTCCGCACCGCTTGCTGGGGTTACGCTCAGTGGTTTCCCTGGGCCGGTAACGACCGATGCTAATGGTGCATACTCTGTTGTTGTTCCGGAGAACTGGTCGGGTACGATTACGCCTTCTTTGTCTGGTTATACATTTACACCTGATCATAAGGACATTGCCGCTGTGGCGGCTAATGTTTCGGATGTCAACTTTATCGGTGCTGTGGTTACTACGGGTATCGATCCGGAGCATCAGTCTGTGCGGGTGTATCCTAATCCTTCGGATGGTGCGTTTTGGTTTTCATTGCCTACGGCGGCTGAGGCTCATGTGGTGGTGTATACTACTACCGGGCAGATTGTGCTGGAGGCCGATCCTCGCAAGGAAGATGGACTGTATACATTCGAGGTGAATCGGAAGGGGTTATTTGTTTTGGTGATACGCACTAAGGATGGTGTGTATACGGAAAGAATCGTTGTCCGCTAGGTTGTAATGGGTTAATAAAGAGCGAAGGCGTTCCGGGAAGCCGGGACGCCTTTTTTTGTTGAATATTTTCTGAAGACTTGCGTCAATTCCCATTGCTACGCGGCTCCATGTCCCTTACGGAACTCTGCTGGTGTCGAGCCTGTGTTCTTTTTGAAGAAGTAGTTGAAGCTTGGCTGCTCGGCAAAGCCGAGGCTGTAGCTGATAGTATGAAGGGGCCAGTCGGTTTGGATGAGGAGGGCTTTGGCTTCTTCGAGGAGGCGGGTGCGGATGTGGGTGCTTACGTTTTGGCCGGTGTGTTTTTTTAGTAAGGCGTTGAGGTGGTTGGGATGTACTGCGAGGGAAGAGGCAAACTCTTTGGCTGTTTTTATTTTGATGGGCGTGGTGGCGTTGATGTTGGTGATTTCCTGTTCGAGCAGGGTGAAGAACTCGTGTATGTGGCGGTATTCGTCAGATACTACTTCGGGTTTGGGGAAGCGGCCTATCTTCATGCTCTCCACCATTACCAGTTGTAGATATGCTTGTAACGAGTCTTCGCTATACGGGCCGTCGGCAACGCTCTCTGCATGCATGTGGTGGAACAGCTGTTCCAATACAGGTATTTCGCTTTCGCTTAGCCGGATTACATTCTTTTGTTTTTCATTGAATAATCCGAAGCGGTCTATCGTGGCCTTCAGTTGTGGGTGGCTTGCTACGAACGACTTTTGGAACAGGGCGAAATATCCTGCCTGTGTATTTTCTGAGAGATTCTTCCACGACACGATGTCGTTGGGGTGCATAAACAATATCGTCGGTTCGTCTATGTAATATATGTTCGTTCCTATGGTCATAATCCCCGCGCCCCGCGTCATGAACAGCACCTTGTAAAACTCCCTCCGGTTTGGCGACAGGTAGTTGGCACACGAGTGCGCGTCACGGTTAACAACCTTTATAGACCAGTTATCATAATAGCCGTGCAGCACGGGTAACAGCTCTTCGGGATAGGTGATGGTGTTGATGGTTCGGGGGGATTGGGTAAGGATTGACATAGATGTTGGGTGAGGATACGTGACAATCGAAACGGCCAGGAAAGGCGCGTTTTTGGTTAACACGGTTTCAAGGTGCGGAGTTCGCGTGGGGGGGAAGTTATTGAGAGGGGAGGGGGACTATTTTTATAGATAGTGGGGTTTGTGTGTTGGCACGTGGGTTTTTTGTTCGGGTGCGGAAATGCAGTGGGGGCGAGCGGGAGTCTGTCTTTAGAGAGAGGATTCTCTTTATAGCATGGCAGAGTGAGAGTGAGTGCGAGAGCGAAGTTGCCGTGAGCGGGAGTTTGTTTTTAGGAGAGGAATTCTCTTGGTAGAGGAGCAGTGCGAGTGTCAGTGCGAGAGCGAAGAATTAAAAACTGATTTTTTCCTCGCTTTCGCACTTACAGTTGAGCTGTTTAATATGCAGGCTGTGCAGCCGAAGGCCGGACGCCGAAGTAAGCCTTGTAGGCGTTGGAGAAATTGGAAGGGTTTTTAAAGCCTACGGCATAGCCGATCTCGCTTACGCTTAGTTCGCCGCGGTGTAGCAGTGTCCAGGCTTTTTCCATGCGCTCTTCGCGGAGTACTTCGAATATGGTTTTGCCATACAGGTGCAGGAAGCCTTCGTTTAGCTTGCGGGCGTTAAGGCCTACGTGGCGCGTTACCTGTTCGCGTGAGAAGTCTTCGCTTAGGTTGTCTAATAAATACTGTCGGGCGCGCTGCACTTTGCAGATTGTGTCCGGGTCGGGCACGGGCTTCAGGGTGGCCAGGCGCTCCAGGTATTGCTGTACCATCAGGGCTATTAGCTCTACGCTGCGCAGATGTATATATGCCACGAGCGGTAGCGAGCTGTCGGGTTGCAGTACGTTGTTGATCATGCGTAGCATGCGTGGGGTTATGGCCAGGGCGTCTTCGCAGAGTATGGCGGGCTGCTGGGCTTCTACTTTGCGGGCGAAGCTTTCGAACTCGATGGCGTCGAGCCACTCCTGCAGGAAGTGGTTGTCGAAGCGCACCAGCACTACGGTGTAGCATGTGTTGCGCGGTATGCGGATCTCCTGGCATAATGCCGGTGTGTATATAAGATTATATACAAGGGGCATGGCGCGGGCCTCGGGGCAGTCGGGGGCGCGGTAGCGAATGGTGTCGCCCAGCACGTAGAGCAGGGCCAGCAGCGGCTGGTCGCTTTCGAGGGTGAGCTCGAGGTCGTGGCGCGCTTGCACAACGCACTGGGTAATCGCAAAGTCGAGCACGAAGTACTCTTTCAGGCAAATGTCTCCGGCCGGGCCGGAGTACGTTGTTGTCATGGTGTGGGCATTGGCTGCGTCGCTATGTTCCAGCGATAGCTCTCCTTCATTCTTCTCCCGGATCCGCACGGTCGTAGCCAGTGATCCCCGGTTGGGTGTTGTACTCTTCATCGGTCTTTAACTGAATATAATGATAGCGGTAACGATAAGCGTAAACGTGACGCGCCGTCGTTTATCCCGAGTGATCGGGAGACGTCGCAGCGTTGTGTTTGAATGTTAATAGCAGATATCTGCCACGATTCACGCTTATGTATACTCTTTTACAAAACGGGCTCTGCCGCAGGGTTCAGCGCGGCAAAGCCATTCTCTACAACGAGCCCAGGCCCTAGCAGTATAAGCAGCCTGGTAAGCATTCAGGACACGGGGGAGAGCCTGATCCATTTACTTCCTTAATTATAACGAGCACTAAGACTACATAAATACATGTGAAAACCACCGCTCACAATACCCCGTCCGCCGAGCACATGTTTTAATACCGATACCATAAACGATATAACAGTTGCTTAACAATTTGGTAATATTTAGTTAATGTATGGTTGGTAACATCTGAGTTGGGTTTTTAGGAATGTGGTTTGTTTTATGGATATCGCAGCTATTGTAGTTGGTGGTTATAGGATGTGTGATTTGGTAATGGTGGAGTGATGGAGGGGTAATGTGTGTGGCGCTTCGCGAGGGTGTGGTGGTGTGAGTTTGTTGATGGTGGCGAAAAGTGTTGTGTGGGATTCATAAGGGTTGTGGGAGATGTTTAGGGTTTGTTAGGTGTGTTAAGAAGAAAGTACGTTGGGAATAGATTTTTGTACGTGGGACGTAAACAAAAATGGGGTGCAGGGGGCGAACTTTGAATTAAAGATCGATTTCTGGTTAATTATATAAATGAATGTGATCATGAAAACTAAGACAATTGTTGTGGAGATTATTTCATTTCTATTTATAATCTTATTTGTATATGCGGCACTAACGAAGCTAGTTGATCATGAAAGATTTAGTGTTCAAATTCAGCAGTCAGCATTGCTCCAACCTTTTTCGGAATTAATAGTGTGGCTAGTTCCGTTAACCGAAATAGTGATAGCAGCCATGCTCATGATATTCCGGTTTCGATTGCTGGCTTTATACTTAGCTTTTAGCTTGATGGTAATATTCACGAGCTATATAGTGGTAATACTGAATTTTGTGGATAGAGTTCCCTGTTCTTGCGGTGGAATTCTTGAGAAGATGGGATGGACGGAACATCTAGTATTTAATTCATTCTTTGTTTTAATAGCCTTTGGGGCAATTAGAATCATGACAAAGAGTGATAACGAATCTTACGCCGTTTCTTGAATTTGTTTTTAGTCTACTTGAGGATTGATATGATTTAAAACATCATTTGCAAAGAAATTTTGTTGGCCAAACAAAATTCCAACTTAAAATTTACAGTTGGAAAGTCGATGCTTAAGCAAACGATAACAGGAATATTTGGACTGAAATCCTGAAAAAAAGAAAGTCAATTATTTATTCAACTTAAAAACTTTAAAATTATGAAAGCTGCAAGAATTATTTTAAGTGCATGTGCATTGTTTATAGCAATAGGCGGTACTGTTGCTGGCGTTATTTCCGAAAAAGCTGGTCTAGTGCTAGCTGCAGTTAACACATTTACAACTGTTAGTCCTGGAATAGAAACGTGCTCTGTGTCTACAGATTGTGCTACTACAGGAGCTCGTGCTTGTTTAACGCAGGCATACTCAAACGCCACTTGTACTATTCAAGTCGCTGGTCGTAGACCGTAACCTAATTAAGGACTGGGGATTAAGAATTCCCAGTCCTTATCTTATTTTAAGTCTTCGGTACTGAGTGCTGATGGTTAAATTCGTTATTGATAATTTTTATGGCTTTGAGTAATGTAAATGAATCCTTATCTATTCAGCCTATTGATTTGGCTGCGGATTATTCGTACATCATGGAAAAATTTGGCTTGAGTTATGTTGAGGATGGAATTTATCTGCGATTTGGTAATCCAAATATTGGCCAGGGATGGGCTTTATATATTTCAGTAATATGGAGTCAATTGGAACAACTGCTAAATGAAGTAATTCCATTTTTGGTTAAATTTAATGTGTCATTTAAGATTGTTAGTGATCGAAAGTTTGCTTCTCTTTTGATGGGCGCACACTTTGGGCATACTCAGTTGGGCCGTACAATTGTTATCTTTCCTGAGAGTGATAACGATGCAAATACTATTGCTCATGATTTGGTTTTAATGACTCATTCTTTTCGAGGTCCTGATATACCTTACGACGCCTATTTAGGAGGGCGGGTTTTTACTAGATATGGGGCATTTAATCCTTTGGCATATCGTGATAGATCGGGTCATTTGGTGAATTATATTAAAGGTTTGGATGGCAAGTTATTGCGTGATGACTATTCTATTCCTTATAAAATGGTAAGCGGAATAAAGTGGCCATTCAATTTTTTGAAGCTTAGGCGAGTTACGATATCCAATTTCATAGGTAAGTATAGAATAATTAATGTAATTAAGGCGGATGCAAAGGGTAGAGTGATTAAATCGCTTATGATAAATGGATTCAAAATTCAATGGTGTATTGTTAAAGAGGGCAGGCACGACATGTGTATGGATTTATCGGGTCGTGATGTTCGAGATAGATTGAAATGGCAATATGCTTTGCATCGCGAATTATCCTCTGAATTGCCTATTCCTGAAGCGTATGATTTCTTTGTAGAGAATGATAATGTCTATTTTGTGATGGAATTTATAAAGGGTACGCCCTTGAAGGATAGAATCGATGAGTTATATGAGGGTAATGATTGGTACAACTTAAGTAATGCTGATAGGTTAAAAATTTTAGATTATCTTTTAAAGATATTAGACATGATAAAACTATTGCATGCGCGAGGGTATGTGCATCGTGATATTACACACATGAATTTTCTTTTGGATAAGTTCGATAATCCAGTGTTAATAGATTTGGAATTAGCTTATAGGATAAATACATCAGATTCGCCCTTTACTTTGGGTACAGATGGGTTTATGTCCCCTGAGCAATTCGCAGTCTCTGTTCCAACTGTTAAGGAGGACATATATGGTGTCGGTGCTCTTATGGTAGTTTTATTCACGAAGCTGAATCCTTCTAAGCTTGATACAGGTACTAGTAGTGAACTTGAAAAAAAGCTATTATTTTTTATATCCGATGTAAAATTGGTAAACATTATTGCTAGATGTCTATCTAGAAACCCAGAGGATAGGCCGGGTCTCGATGATATTTTAGGCGTAATGACAGAATTTCAGCATGATTTGCGTGTTCATGCTAACAGTATTGGACCTAACGGACCGAGTATTAAATTGAGTCGTGATCTTATTCATGAGGTTATAAAATGTGCAGTGTCTAGTTTTAATACACCTTTGATGCGGGAGACAAATAGAGTCTGGCACTCTAATTTGATGGAATTAACAGGAGAGGTTGCAAATAGGCAAGTTGGTCGTGCATACTATTTTGGTATTCATACGGGAGTTAGTGGTGTTCTTTGGTTTTTATCTGTGTGCAAGCAATGCGGATTTTATGAAAGCTGGATGCAAGATGGTTATTATAGAGCCTATGACTATTTAAAAAATTATTTCTTGAGATCCCTTCCACAAGTTAACTCCGGGCTTTACGTTGGTGCGGCGGGAGTTGCTGTCGGGCTTGCAAAGGGAATTGACTCTGGTTTTTTTGAAGATTCGGCAGAGAATAGAAGATTTATACTTGAATGTTTATCGGTTTCGACTAAAGAATGTGATCTGGCAGATGGTGTAGCTGGTCAAGGTATCGCATTACTTCATTCTTTTCAGTACATAGAGTCTGCTCAAGCAGAAAAATTGTTTGAAGAGTATATATCTATAATTTTAAATAACCAGCTACGTGATGGTTCCTGGCTAACATTGAATATAGATGGATCAAAAAGGAGCAAATACAGTGGTTTTTCCCACGGAGTATCTGGTATTTTATATTTTCTTTTGGAATACTGCATGAAGTATAAAAGTAATGAATTAAAGCATTCGATCCAGAGAGGAATAAATTGGGTGTTAACAAATGTTGAGAATGAATCGGGAGACATATTTTGGTATGTATCGGAGGGAAGAAAGGAGAGAAATATATGGTTTGGGGAAGGTACATGTGGTATCGTGTTGTGCTTGATTAGAGCATATGAGGCACTTGGTGACTCTAAGTGTAAAGAGATTGCTGAGCGAGCGATGATGATGCGTCCTCAACTGTTATCATATAGAGATTTTAGTTTTGTCGATGGTTTAGTTGGTTGGGGAGAGGTGTACTTGGAAGCTTTTCGCGTTTTTAAAGATAAAGAATGGCTTGGGAGAGCCGAGTGGATTGTCTCCCTGCTTCTTAATACTATTCGGGTGAAAAGCGATGGGACTATTTTTTGGATAGTTGAAGATAATAAACAACCAACTGCCGATTTTATGGTGGGTAGTAGTGGTTTGATTCACTTTCTGCTAAGATATCTTGCTCCCAGTAAGTTAGGGATGCCTATATTTTAAAATATTATAGATGTTTATTGTCATTACCTAAAACACACAATAATAATATATTATGAGATTGATAAAATTTGTCTTAAATCTTTGCGCAATGATTATTGCGATTAGTTCTGTGGCGGCCACGTTTTATTTTGAGAAGTCGCGCTCTATTCCAGCGGTACTTTATACATGGACGACGGTTGTAAATGTTGGTCAGGTCTGCTCAGTAACGACTGATTGAGCTTCGACAGGACGTGTTTTTTGTCTTGTTCAAGCCTACTCAAATGCTGATTGTTCAGTACAAGTTCCAGCCTATATACCATAGGTTTTTGTGTGACTGCATATTTATTTACTTGATATCGTCTAAATATAATTTATGAGATATGTCATTGTGTGTTTTTTAGCAAGTGTAAGCATCGTGATTTTGTTGTTAGCTATATCAATTTTTAACGGTTCAAATAAGGGGCTTCGTACTAACGGTTTCCGTCGCTCTTTTATTGGGCAGAAAATTTTGAATCAAAAAATGACATTATTCCTTATTCACAATTCATATTATATAGCTGGCGTTGAAGGTCATAATATATATCTTGGTAACTATTCTCAGCCTAATCGTTTGCTGATGTATAATATAATTACAAGTGACACGCAGCGTATTCGATTAGATATACCGCATAATAAAAGGAGATTAGCGTGGAAGTCAATTAAAATTTCAATCGATTCAGCTAATTTATTTGTTGCGGAGGGTATAACGCCTATGATTTTGAAAAAGCCACTTTTAGGAAATCGATATGAGAACTTCGATTCTGATATTAGATTTAATGATTTTCAACCTATTAATTCGAATTCATTTGTTTGTAGGAGTTATGATGTTAATTCGCAAAATTTATTGGTGAAGGACTACAAAAATAGTAAAGGAGCGAGGCGCAAATCTTACTATCTAGAAAGACAGGTGGATGGCTTCTTTTGCACTGATGGGATTCTGCTTTTTAATCATAAAAAGGATCAGATTTTTTATGTATATTTTTATCGAAATCAATTTATCTGTTTGGATACGAGTCTAAGCGTGCTATATAAGGGTAAAACTATTGATTCTATTAGCCATGCAAATATTAAAATTGGCAACATTTCCTCTCAAAATAAGCGGGTTTTGTTAAGTTCCCAATCTGTGAATAAGCATGCTTTTACCGATGGTGATTTTATGTTTATTCATTCGGATCTTATTGCAGATAACGAGCGTGTCGATCTATTTGATAGGAATTCTGTTATCGATGTCTATTCGTTGGACCGACACGCTTATTTGCATAGCTTTTACTTGCCCAATTATAACAACAAGGCAATAAGAGAATTCAGGGTTGTGGAAGACTTAGTGGTAGTGATGTATGATAGGTATTTAAGCGTTTATGATTTTTCCGGTAAGAGTCCTTTAGTAGAAAAATAGATTTATAGGTTAATTTAAAGCTTCGTTAAATAAATTGAGTAATTCTTTGTCTCGTCCTAGGTATGGAATAGTTGAAGAGTATATATTTCCGTTCCTGTCAATCAAGAGTAAAAAAGGGATTCCTATTATTTTGTAATGGTTGACTAATGGGTGATTCCATCCCTGACCGGATGTGTATATGTTTATAAAATTAGGGTTGCTGTATTTTGTAAGTCCAGTTATCCATTTATTTTTTTCTTCGTTTAAATTTATGCTTATTATTACTATATCTTTATTGTCTTTAATGTGCGGCAAGACGCTTTTTTCGAACCCCTTTTTGAATTGAATGCACCCGCCGCATGGGTTTGCCCAAATGTCAATGAATACAACTTTGCCTCGAAAGTCACGGAGGTTTATAATTTTTCCAGTTGAGTCTGGCAGGGAGAAATCAAATGCTTTTGCTCCTTTCCCTAATGAGTTCAATTGGTTCGAGACTATTTCTTTTAAATAAGTAGAATTTATTATTGTTAAGGCGTCCTTCATGCAATTGGTGAACTCATCTGCATTTATGCCATTGAAGAATAGATAGATATCCCAGTTATTGATTAGTGCATATGTGATGAGTTTCTCTCTAATGGAGCCCCTATATGAGCGTTTTATTTCGTTGTATAGGTCTTTGAATGATACAACTTGTTTTGTTAGTATTATTTTTGTTTTTTTTAATTCATATAAATATTCTATGTACTGCTTTGAGTTTACTACGTTCTTACTTGTGTAGATATTGATGTCGTCTAGTGTTTTTGTAAGTTCTGTTTTTTCAGTAGAAGTTGATGTCTTATTTAACAACTGTAATTGAACTAGTAAATTTTTTTGCACGTCCCCTGTTGCGTCAAGCTTTAAGATTTCTTTAGTGTTTTGAGATAATGCGTAGTGACTTAAAAGAGAAACGTGTGAATCAACTATTGAGTCTGTTACATGAAGTAGCTGACTTAGGGTTTTTTGACTGTTTATAATTTTTTTATCTGCTGTTGAGTACGAGTGAATCTTTCTGAGGTATTGATATTTTTCGGCTCCTCGCCCTGAAAATGTGATATCGTAATCATCCGTGCCTCGTAATTGTATTCTTATATTAATGCTATCGTTTTGCTCATAGATGTCGTCGTCAAATAATAGGCCTATTTCTGAGTTGTATATGTACATACGTCCATGTGTATTGTGGCACGGTATTTTGAATTTGTAGTTGTTGTTTTTATCGACTTTTATTATTCTAGAAGAGGAGTCTTCATGATATGTTGGATATATATAATTATTCCAATAATATATATTCAGGCTTTCCAATATTTCGGTTTGGCGCTCAATGTGTATTACGAATTGTGCAGTCTTCGTCTCCTTGGGTTGCGCGTGTTGTTTTGCTAGGAGATATGTTGGTAGTGTGAGCGCTGTTGCTAATATTATTACTTTCATGATGTCAGTATCCGGCGTTTTGGGGTTTTAAATTGCTATTCAGGTCTATTTCGCTTTGAGGAATAGGGTACAATGAATCAGTTGACTGCCATGTATCCCCCTTTACTTGTGTCAATACCTCGTTCACCCGGTTTAAGCGCTTAAGATCAAACCAGCGGTGTCCCCACTCGCTGAATAGCTCTATTCGTCTTTCTTGTTCGATGAATAGTTGAATGGAATCTTTATTGAGTTCAGTTTTTTCCTCTAAAAGCGCTCTGTTTCTGATTTTATTTAGGTCTTCATTGGCACCCATTAGATTACCTAGATTTGCTCGAGCTTCGGATCGTATTAGATATTGCTCTGATAGTCTAAAAACCGTCAAATATTCTGCGGCGGGGGTTGTAGATGAAGTTGTATTTATTTCTTTATACTTGAAGGGGTAGTAGTAGGTTTGATCTTCGGATTCCTTGCTGTTAACCCAATTTTCAAGCCGAATATCCCCCGGTTCAAATGAATCGATAAATTGTTGTCTTAGTGCTACTCTTCTTGGAGTTGAAGTAGTTATTATAAAGTATGATGCATCGAATACACCACTACCCGGTACAACGGTCTGTAGTTGCCAGATTGCTTCGCTGCTATTTTTTAGAAACGTTTCATTAAGGTCTGTTGATAATGTGAATAAGTCATTCCGTTCGATGGTGAATGATGCTTCTTTTTCAGCATTCTCCCAGTCTTTTAGATAGAGATGTGTTCTAGATAGCAGTGCACTCGCTGCGTACTTATTTGGTCTTATCCGTTCGTCGTTTGAAATTGAATAATCATCTTTTAGATTTTTCTTTGCGTCATTTAAATCGTCAATAATACTCTCATAAATTTTTGATTGAGGTTGACGCGACACAGCAGAATTTATTTGATATGAAGTTGATTTTATTAACGGAATATCTCCATATACATTAGTTAAATAGAAATAAAAAAAGGCTCTCATGAATTTCGCTTCGCCTTCAATTTGAGATTTTGTGCTTATTGATAGATTTTTTGATTTGCTCAGCCCTTCGAGTATTGCATTCGTCGAATATATATAATTATACATGTCACTCCATTTGCCAATTGGTAAAATTGGAGTCAGTTCATTAATTTCTAATGCTATTTGTGCTGGTTTTCCTGAGTAGTCTTTTAACTCATCTGAAGATAGTCCGGTAGTGATTGATATACTCCCGTCTCCACTTGCAAAGCCTGGAGTCTCGACTAATTTTTCGTAAAGTGATACGATAGCCGAGTTGGCTGTAGCGTCTCGATCAAAGATCACCCCCCCCGTAAGAGAGGTCTGAGGCGGATCCACCTCAACGAAGCTTTCGCAACATGTTAATATAAGTATTGACAGGATTGCAGATGTTTTGGTTTTTCTCTTTCCGAATGTTATTATGGCCATGGTTTTGTTTTCTTTATAGTGTTATTTGGATTCCAACTGTTACTATTCTTAATGGTGGTAATGATAATCCACTTCTTGTTTCGGGA
>Ga0247762_1000185_pt1 | contig 24540 bp, 25 predicted proteins | sample UWRJL081202R4_FD_181016 | JGI IMG/M metagenome (GOLD analysis project Ga0247762, IMG submission 181016) | Plant litter microbial communities from Arlington Agricultural Research Station in Wisconsin, United States - UWRJ-L081-202R-4 | ecosystem: Environmental > Terrestrial > Plant litter >...
CCTTGAGTTTCTTTGTTTTAATCAGCGGGCTGATGGCTTGCCAAAGCTGCTGAAGTGCGTCCGATTTTTCTACGGCATCGGCTCCGGTGTCACCCAGGTAAAGGATGTAATCTTCGTTATGTCTTAGCAGGAAGGCTGTACTTAATTCAGGCCCGGTGTGGCTCAAAATGAACGGTCGTACCACCATGTCCGTCTGTTCCAGCGGGGTTTCCTGGCCAGCTGTCAGGGTTACGTAATGGTACTTGCCAATCTGTGGTTTCTCGCCTTCGTTGGCAAAATTGCCCCATGCCTGCCACGTGAAGTACTTTTCGCGGAACGCGTTCAGACAGAACGGGAGCCCATAGATAGGCTTCGGACCGTCGTCCGGTGAGTTGATGATAAGTCCCGAAAGATGGTCGAGATGTGGATGTGATATCAGGTAGCCTTTGATATTGGCTTTTAGCACCTCGGCCGGGTGACCTTTAAAAAGGCCCGCCGCAATGGCTTTCTGAATACCGAAGTTTATCGTTCCGGCATCGAGGCATACATAGCTGTCGGTTCCTTTTACGGCCAGGGCATAGGCGGAAAGATTGCTTTCATCGCTGCCCCCTTTAACGCCCAGGGGCACTACGTGGAAAGCCGCCTGACTATTTGCTGTTGTGGTACCGGCGATTATCATAAATAAAGCGAGGGAGAAATAGTATCGTATCCGTAAAATCATGATTGTGCCAAAGTAGGTAAATTCTTTCTAAAACTCTTGAGCTGAACATATACGTAAGTATATTTGTAAGCACTTACATAACTACTTATGCAATTCTATAATCGAACCGGAAAGATGGCCCTGGGCAGCCGTTTGCGCCGTCTTAGTGACATGATCACTGAAGATGCAGGACGTATCTACGAGGCTTATGGTGTTGATTTTCAGCCGCGTTGGTTTCCTGTATTTTATGTACTACTGGAGGGTGAGACCAAAAGCGTTACGGAGATCGCCGCCGAGATCGGGCATACTCATGTATCGGTAAGCCAGATCCTGAAAGAGATGGTGAAGAAAGGCTATGTTGTCGAGAAGCGCGACCGGAACGACGGCCGCAAAACGCTAATAGCGCTCTCGAAAGCGGGCCAGGAGGTAGCCGAGCGCGTCCAGGACCAGTTTCGTGATGTAAATCAGGCTATAGAGAAAGCATCGGCGTCAACGGCGCACGATCTGTGGAAAGCCATCGAAGCCTGGGAAGCCTTACTTAACGACAGGAACCTGCTTGAGCGTGTGCAGGACGAGCGCCGCCTGCGCGAGGGGCAACGCATCCGTATCGTCGATTATACATCTGCTTATGCTGCTGATTTCCGCGGCCTTAACGAAGAATGGATCTCCACACACTTCGAGATGGAAGAAGCCGATTACAAAGCGCTGGATCATCCCGAAGAATACATCCTGGACAAAGGAGGCTACATCGCCATCGCACTTTACGACGGCGTAGCCGTAGGGACCTGCGCCCTTATCCGTATGGATGTAGCTACGTTCGAACTGGCTAAAATGGCCGTGTCGCCAAAAGTCCAGGGCAAGGGAATCGGTTTCCTTCTGGGCAATGCCGTAATCGAAAAAGCCCGGGAACTGGGCGCCAAACGGCTTTACCTGGAAAGCAACACCAAGCTAAAGCCGGCAATACAGCTGTACTACAAGCTCGGATTCCAGCGCCTGGTCGGCGAAAGGCCGACGCCTTATGCCCGCTGCAACATTCAGATGGAAAGGGAAGTGATGTGAGTGTGATGGTCAGGGGCAGGGAATCGATGTTAGCATAAAAGCATTAAAATGCACTGGAATAATGGGTGCCGGGGCCGTTGTTGATCCCTGAATGGCAAAGAGTGTCAGATAGCGTGGCGTGATATTGAATGTCCTGCTGACTGCTTCTTTAAAGGCAAAGCCCGCCATTGTTCCCGTCGCATAAAGAAACCTAAAGTGATTTCCTTTTTGCTCGATTTTGAGCGCACAGGATGTCAGGTTATCGGCTGCAATCTGTTCCTGTCCGGGCGTAAGCCTGAACAGGGGGATGTGAGCGAATTCTTCCGGCTTGCTGTGACTGGCGCTTTCCGTGCTTGTCATGCCCTGAATGATGATTTCCGCCGGTTGGCTATAACCACCAAAGAAGTCATTATAGCCGATCGAGATGCGCACGGCCCTAGCGTTGCTGGTAGTGTCCTCTGACAGAATGATGCCGGCCTGCTGCCAGTTGTGTGCCGGTAGAAAGCCGGAGATCTGGATCTCCGCTGAAAAGCACCCATCAGGAAGCTTGCGGATCAGCGCGTTTTTTATCTGAGTATGCTGATCGTTGGTCGGCCAGTTGTCGCCAGGCAGCGTGTAAAGCGAGAGGTGACCGGTAATGGCACTTCGTTTATCCCACCATCGGAGATCCGGATTTTGTAAGATCCAACCGTGTTGCTCCAGCGTATCTTCGCGCGTACTATTAAAGCGTTCCGTAAATATGAAGCTATTTCTAATTGATAGACAATAATTTATCAGCAATATTAAAAGCAGGAAAACAACGAATGTGACTGTTGTTATACCGATGACTTTTGCCACTCCAGGCTTTTTAGGGCGCACTGCCGGCTCGCTATTATTCACTAAGAAGTCGCCCTTATACCTAAACCAGTAGGGATGATGTGCTTCGTGAACTCTGCGTTGAATGTCGTCCGTCGCAGGAGCCTGAAGAACGTAGCGAGCTAACGTATCCAACGTGGCTACCGACGGATTCTCACGTTTTCCCTCGTTTAAAACATATAACGAATAGTTGCGGATACTTTTTACGCCGATAAGCAGGCCTGTGCTTTTCAGGATCACATTCGACATCTGCTTCGCATCAGCTTCGGTAAGAGGTGTCGTCACCGGCGTGCCAAAGCACTTGCGGCAAGCTTCGCGAAACAGATTGATAAAAGCGATATCCTGGTTATGTGTCATCGTGGTCTTGCCGGGTTTTGCGACCCGCTTATTTTCAAAGTATAGTTGATTTCCGCTCCAATTCCGCAGGGTTTCCAGCGGAGTTCCGGCGTATGAGAGCGATGAGGCTGAGCTTTGCCTTACAAACGCACCAATATCATCGGCCATGAAATTTCTTCTTTTTTCAATTCTTCTGCTTATATCCCCGGGCGGATTTTCGCAGAATCTCCAGGTTCATTACGACCTCAGGCATTCGCTTGATCCGAAACTCAACCCCAATAACTTCCCATCCTTCAGCTTCGAGTTCTTTCGGGAGATCGACTCCGCCGGAACAGGATCGTTCCTTTTCAAAATGCAGGCAGATCTGAAAGGGCAGGCCAATAATGTAGGCCAGGTCTTTACCCAGATTACTCAAACCCTTCGTTTCTGGAAACCCAAAGTGTTCCTGTCCCTGAACTACAGCGGAGGACTTGGTGTAAGCCCCGACGGCTATGGCTTCTACCTGTCTAATGCTTTTGCAGCCGGCGTGTCGTATCCATTCCAGTGGAAGGGCGCCTGGTTCTCCTCACAGGCTCTGTTCCGGTATAATGCATTCAAGCGGCCGAGCTACGATCTTCAGCTGATATTCTATTTCGGCAAAGGTCTTTGGGCCTATCGCGTCTTTACCGGCGGCAGCTTTGTCTTTTGGACCGAGAACCGCGATCAGGGAAACGAGTATACTCAAGATCTTCACGGCAAAAAGCTCGCGTTCTTCGGCGATCCCCAGATTTGGGTAAAAGTTAGAGGTGGATTTTCAATGGGAACAAGGATCAACGTGTATTACAATCTGTTAGGTGGTGAACGCCAACTGCAGATTTATCCCACAATAGGCACGAAACTCCAGTTCAAGTGAGAGTTGACCGCGACTCATATTTCCACTTTTACACTCCATACTCACTTTGTTTTCTCCAGCCAGGCCATCAGCGTGGGCAATAACGGCGTGATGAGCTTATAATCGGCCACGGTGGCCGGAACGGATTTCAGAAAGGAGAGGAGTTGGTGAGCTCTTTCCGGAGCTGTGGCTTCGGCAGAAACCAACTCCTGGTACGTGTGGATGGTGAAGAGAATGTGGTTGGAGATGGGTAGACGGGTCAACGTCTGGTGCTCGATACGGATATAGATCTCATTACCGGAGTTTTGCGGCGTCAGCGTTGCTGCCTTTTGCCGGAGCAGCGCCTGGTAAGCGGCGCTGTGCCGGGAAGACAGATCCAGTTGATCGCTGACGCGCAGTCCCCAGTTATTGCGCTGGAGAGGTTTTCCTACGGGCAGGCGGGTCATCAGCATGTCTGCGGCCTTGAGCATCGGCGCGAGTGTTTGTGGCAGAGGTGCATGGATGTCCATAAAGTTCTTGCCTAACTTTTCCTGTAGCGACCAGCCCGAAGGAAAACATAGCTGACCGGCCACAAGGATTCCACTTGGGTCAAGGATCAGCAAATCCTCCTGTACCTGGCGGCCTACCCAGTCCAGCGGGCCGTGGGTTTCGGGCAATGCATCGCTATTGCCTATTTCAATGTCAACAATCTGACCGAGCAGGGCATTATGCCACTGAACGCGGCCACCGCTTCCGGTCCGGCTAAAGGTTTTTGGATTGGTTTGCGAGAGGCTCGTGAGTACATGGTCAAGTACTTCCCATTGTGCCTGCTCTGTACCGGGCAATGCAGCAAAACAATAATCGTGATCTCCGCTTAACAGCTTGTTTTTCAGCTCTATTTCTGCCTGGTAATGCTGATCTACTTCAATGAAGCAATCCGGATGCGGCAGCGGAGTCGTGCCCATCTTCTGGCTGAAAGGCTCAGTAAAAGGAAAGTACGGAAGCACGTTTTTATTGGTAAGGTAGGGAAAAGCAGTGCGAGTGCGAAGTGTGAGAGCGACGAAAAACGCGTCTCGAGAACATGAGGTTTAATGCACGGGCGGTGAACATCCGGTATAGTTCTTATTTTAGTGGCCTTTAATTGAATGCTATGAAGATCTCGGGAAATATTATCGATATAAAAGGTAAGCGTATTTATGCCGGCACTTTGGATGTAGAGCGGGGGCGTATTATTCGTGTCGAGGAAACCGGCGTGGAGAAGGTGGGGGATCGTTATATTTTGCCGGGGTTCATCGATGCGCACGTGCATATCGAGAGCTCAATGGTCGTGCCATCGGAGTTTGCGCGGATGGCAGCTGTGCATGGTACTGTGGCGACGGTGTCTGACCCGCATGAGATCGGGAATGTGCTCGGCGTTGCGGGTGTCGAGTATATGATTGCCAATGGGCGGGAGGTGCCCTTCAAGTTCTATTTCGGTGCGCCAAGTTGCGTGCCGGCAACGACGTTCGAGACTGCCGGCGCCACGATCGGGGTGGACGATGTGGAAGCCCTGCTCAAAAAGGATGAAGTACGTTACCTGGCAGAGATGATGAACTGGCCCGGCGTGTTATATAAAAATGCTGACGTAATGGCCAAGATTGCCCTGGCCCGTAAGTACGGCAAAGTTGTCGATGGCCACGCGCCCGGCCTCCGCGGCGAGCAGGCACGCGACTATATAGCCGCCGGTATGAGTACTGACCACGAGTGCTTTACCGCCGAAGAAGCGCTGGATAAACTGCAATACGGCATGAAGATCATCATCCGCGAAGGCAGCGCTGCCCGCAACTTCGAAGCCCTCATCGGCCTCCTGAACGATCATGAAGACGCTATTATGTTCTGCTCAGATGATAAACACCCCGATAGTCTTGAAGAGGGCCATATCAACGTGCTGGTCCGCCGCGCCCTGGCAAAGGGAATAGATCTGTTCAAGGTTCTGAAGGCAGCATGCATTACGCCGGCAGAGCATTATGGATTGGCGGTAGGGCAGCTGCGGGCAGGTGATACAGCAGATTTTATAGTGGTAGATAATGTAAAGAATTTCAATGTATTACAGACCTTTATCGATGGTACGCTGGTGGCCGAACAAGGGCGGAGCCACATTGCCCGCGTGCCCGTTGCTATCGTGAACGCCTTTGCCACAAACGAGAAGCGCAAAGAGGATTTTCAATTGCCCTACACAGGAGGACAGATCCGTGTTATCGAAGCTATCGACGGTCAGCTGGTTACAGGCTCGGTGTTCGTTACGCCCCAAGTTTCTAACGGCCTGGTAGTATCAGATGTCGATCAGGATGTTTTGAAGATCGCCGTGGTAAACCGCTATCGCGACTCACCACCGGCTGTTGGATTTATCAGGAACTTCGGTTTGAAACGCGGCGCCATTGCATCATCTGTCGGTCATGATTCGCATAACATATTGGTTGTAGGCGTAGACGATGCGTCGATTGCCCGTGCCGTGAACCTGATCATCGCGGCCAAAGGTGGCGTATCAGCGGTCGATGGCCATACGGAGTTTATTCTGCCACTGCCGGTGGCCGGCATCATGTCGGCAGACGATGGTTATACCGTTGCTCAACAATATAAACACATCGACTCACTGGCTAAAGGTATGGGCAGCACGCTGGGATCGCCCTATATGACGCTGTCGTTTATGGGTTTGCTCGTAATTCCGTCACTAAAGCTCAGCGACCTTGGGCTTTTCGACGGCGACCGCTTTACGTTCGTGGATGTACAGCCGAAAGGATAGCAGCAAACCCTATTCAAGGATTTCCTGAACACGGCCGATCTGACCGTCCTCCAGGCGCACCTTGATGCCTCGGTGATGCACGGGCGCGCTGGTGAGCAGATCTTTAACGATGCCTTCCGTTAGTGTACCCGTACGTTGATCTTTTTTCAGGACGATCATCACATGGGAGCCCTTCTTGATGTTTGCGCGTATAGTGCCGTTCATCGGGCAAATATAATTTGTGATTCTGAGATATCGGACCGTTTGGTTGAAGACGACTCTGGGTTCCCTATACCTTTCCTATAGATTCCTTATACATTCCCTATACATTCCTTATGGGAAGCCTATGACCGGGTATTGGCGGAGAGCCCCGTGGCGGGTCTTCAGAATGATGAGGCCCGGGTAATATTGGCGCTCCGGTGAAGTTTTTGGACCTGATTTTTACATTTCAACCCCACATCATACTTTATGAGTTTTGAATTTTTATTCTGTTTTGGTCATTTTCAGGTCTTTTTTATCTGAAAAATGCGATAAAATGAAGTTGTAGACGGAATATTATTCTGTTTTATCCACTTCGCTGGTATCGGCTATCGAAGCGGGCAGGAAGACGGACCACAGGTTTCGTTCCGGGTAGCAGGCTTAGAAGAATATGCTGTTTAAGAAGCCGGAGGGTATTTCTTACGTGATTTGATGTAGGATATACTTTGCGATGTATAGAATTACAGGATTGAAGACCTTTGTATTGTTAATCAACGAGACATATAACATCAAATTATCAATATGAAATCTAAGATCACTGTTTTCGCGTTCGCATTCCTGATGTCGGCTGCAGCATTTGCAGATTCTCTTTCTTCACTGGCCGTTGTGCCGGCTACAAGCCAGGGTATCTATAAAGTGTACTACAAGACTGCAGAAGCTTCACGTGTTCGCGTTTCTATCTATGGCGAACGTAACGAGCTTGTGTTTACTGAAGTATTGAACAATGTTACTGCGTTTGTACGTCCCTATAACTTCAGCGAGCTTGCTGAAGGTCAATACACTATCGTTATTGAAGACAAGAATGGCCAGCAGGTAGAAAAGGTAAACTACGTAAACCACATCAACAGCGTAATCCGCGTTACTGAAGTGGCTAACACTACTGACAAGTATTGCTTGAACGTTGTGAACGATGGTGCTGAGAATGTGTCTGTTAAGATATACGATGCTAATCAGTTGCTGCACGAAGAAGTGATCAATGTAAAAGGTCAGTTCGGCGTGATCTACAACCTCAGCAAAATCGCCCGTACACCTGGTAACATTACGTTCGAGGTTGTAACAAGCAGCGGCACAGTAAAGTCTGTGAACTTCTAAGGTATAAAGAAAGTGGCCCGATGATTGCATTATCATCAGTGGGTTTAGAGAAATAGGTTAATTTAGGTTTAGGTTAGGTAAGGAGTCGTCCCGAGTACTCGGGACGGCTTTTTTGTTTTATGTGGTGTGTTGTTTCTTTAGGGGTATTTGTCTGTGTACAGAGGTTTTACCTCCCTGGTTCCGATTGCCCGGGACCGGCCCTCTTATCAAGGATCGAGAAATAGGCTGGCGCGTACGCACCCAGGGTGGGAACAATGTTTATATATTTGGGAAATTATGGAGAAGAATCTGAGTGAAGTATACCGTCAGCGGCTGGATGCGCTGGGCATTGAAACATTTAATGCCATGCAGGAGGCGCTGATCCGTGAGGCTCGTAGTCATGCCGATGTGATGTTGCTGGCGCCGACCGGATCAGGAAAGACGCTGGCGTTTCTCACGGCCATGCTCGAACGGCTGGATACAACAGCTACAGACGTTCAGGCAGTAATACTCGCCCCGTCGCGGGAACTGGCTCTCCAGATCGAGCAGGTGTTTCGCACGATGCGTACCGAGCTTAAGGTTAGCTGCTGTTATGGCGGGCATGATATCAAGATAGAGATCAACAGCTTACGCGAAGCACCGGCAGTGGTTATCGCTACACCTGGCCGATTGGCGGATCACATTACGCGCGGTACTATCGATGTGTCGCGGGTGCGCGTAGCGGTGCTGGACGAGTTCGACAAGTCGCTGCAACTTGGTTTTCATGACCAGATAAAGATCTTCTTCAAGGCGTTGAGCGGGCGGCAGCGTCATATCCTTACGTCGGCTACACGCATGGACGCTTTACCCGAGTTTTTGCCTTTCCGACAGCCTGTGTTGGTCGACTTCCTGGTAGAGGAAGTGAACTCGAAGCTTCAACTGAAGGTAGTCCATACTGTCAGCGCTGTTAAAGCAGAGACTTTGATGAAGCTTGTGGCAGGATTTGGAAGCGATGTCTGCCTCGTTTTTTGCAACCATCGCGAGGCGGTAGACCGTATCAGCGCATTGTTTACCTATAACGATTTTGAACACGGTATCCTTCATGGAGCGATGGAGCAGATCGACCGTGAGAAGAATCTGATCAAGTTCAGGGGCGGCGCCTTTACCGTGCTTATTGCCACGGACCTTGCCGCGCGCGGGCTCGATATCCCGGAGATCCGCCACGTTATCCATTACCAGCTTCCGCATCACGAAGATGCCTTTATACATCGCAATGGCCGTACAGCGCGGATGCATGCCGATGGTCAGGCTTATCTTGTATTGGCTGACGACGAAGAATTGCCTGGATATATAGGCCGTGACGTAGAGACGCTGGTTCTTGCCGAAGAGGTTTCCTTGCCGCCGCCGCCGGTTTATGCCTGTTTATATATCAGCGCTGGCCGTAAGGATAAGATCAATAAGGGCGATATCGCAGGGCTTCTGATGAAGAAGGGCGGTGTCACTGCGGATGACGTCGGGCTTATCACCACGTTAGATCACTCCTCGTTCGTGTCCGTAAAGCGCCCGCTTGTCAAAAAGCTGCTGATAAACCTTAAGGATGAACGTATTAAGAAGCTCAAAGTAAAGATCGCTGTAGCGAACTGACGGTATTACCAGGCCAGGTATAACGAAAGGTTTCCGACCATGTGGCCTTTACGCCCCTTTAGCATCGGCGACATCGTTCGTTGCGTAAACGAAACGCTTACATTTCCCCTGGCGAGAACAACGCCGTAGTCCAGCATGCCGATCAGTTTTTTATTGTCGGGGCCTTTTGGTCTTTTAACCCCTTCGTATGAATAATAGCTGTTGTCTGAAAACATACCGCCTTCTAAAAGCGCATTAGTAAGCGTTAGTTCCACTATGGGCCTCAGGATCCCGTAAAATTGCCAGCCGTTTTTACTGCTCTCTGTATACTGCGATATAAAGCCGTTGAAGTAAGGATTCATTCTGCCGAAGCGGATAAGCGTGTATATAGAGCCGCCGTTAAGCGCGGTGCCACCAAAATACTCCACACCACCGATCCATTCGAGCGTGTTCTTGTGCGAGGCGAGTTGCTTTTCTGCTGTAAAATTTAGGTTGAGTAACACATCGGTCTTGAGCTGCGTGGCCCAGCCCATGGGCCGCTGTACGTGTATTACATCGTGTATAAGCGTTTGCGCCTGTTTACCAAGCGCGGGCGGCCCCATAACGCCCATCATGAGCTCTGTTTGAAACCCATATTTCTTTACAGGGTTTGCGGAATGCAGGCTGTGTGTGGCGAATAACCCGGCTGAATAGGAGTAATCGTTCTTAACGGGCGTCTTGCGCCGCAGGTCGGCAGGTGTGAAAATCATTTGCATGACACTCCAGCCGAATGTATTGATACTGCTGTCGCCGGCCGCAGGCATCCATCGATCAAGGAAGAACCTGGAGCGACGTTCTTTTTGATAGAACATGCTCAGTTGTGTGCCGGCCGTATAAGCCTGATCAGATCGTTTGATTTTAAAGTCTACATTCAGGGCGTCGTTGTCCTCATAAACGCGAAACATCTTCGTGTAGCCCGTTTTGTTCTGTGCACCCACAGAAAACGCACCACACACGATCGCCAGGATTAGTGTATAATGGGCTCTCATACCTCTCGACAATGGCGTTGACGGTTTATGAGGCTGAAGTACTGTAGGAAGGATGTGTTATATTGTAATGGCTCTTCTGAACGAAGTTCGGTTTGGCGGGTAGTGGGTTTTTCATAAAAGTGGCTTCAGGTCTTTTATAATATGGTTACATGTCGCGCATACAAAAAGTTCTGCATGCACCAGTTTATATAGCTGTTCAGGTATTTGTAAAAGAAGTTGACGCGGGGAGTCGGTGTCGTCAACGGCCGGCAATTTACGTATTGCCGTGATCAGGAGAAAGGGTGGGACTGAAAACCGGGATGCGGCTACAGATGTCCATTCACGGGTACGAAAGGGCTTATACAGGCCGGTCGAGGTATGAAAAACCGCCTGGATTGGAAATTGGAGGTGTTTTTATAATTTTGGTGGACATGAGGGGAGAGGTTATCTTTAGTACTGGATCAAACAGGTGAATGAATTTACTAAAAGTTTCTGATATTTCGCGGAAGGCCGGAGGGCTGCCCATCTTAAAGGACATTAATTTTACGTTAACTGCATTTGAACGGCTGGCCATAGCCGGAGAAACAGGTTCCGGAAAAAGCACATTGATGAAGATCATTGCGGGGCTCGAGCAGGCTGACTCCGGAGAAGTTCGTTTTGAGGATAAGCGTGTGGAGGGGCCGTTAGAAAAGCTCGTTCCGGGCCATCATGGCATAGCGTATCTGTCGCAGCATTTCGAGTTACCGCGCTTTCTGCGCGTCGAGCAGGTGCTGACCTACGCCAACGTATTGACAGATGATGCCGCCGGGCGCCTGTACGATGTCTGCAAGATCAGCCATTTGCTTCAGCGACGCACCGACCAGCTTTCCGGCGGCGAGCGCCAGCGCATAGCCATGGCGCGCCTGCTGATAGCGTCTCCGCGCCTGCTTCTGCTGGATGAGCCTTACTCCAACCTCGATATGATCCACAAGAGCACGCTGAAGTCCGTTATCGAAGGTATCAGCGAACAGCTCAAGATAACGTGTGTCCTGGTTTCGCACGATCCGTCCGATACACTTTCATGGGCCGATCAGATCATCGTGATGCGCAGCGGTGAGGTGCTTCAGCAAGGAGATCCGGAACAGATATATCATCAGCCGGACGATCCATATATTGCCGGATTGTTTGGCCGCTACAGCTTGCTTCAGGCTGGCGATCTGAAATGTTTCGATAGCCTTTCTCATATTGACGCTTCGGTGCTGGGTGATCGGGCGCTATTCGTTCGCCCCGAGCGATTCCGTCTGGCGGAAGAAGATGCGGAAGGTGCCGTACAGGTAATTGTAAAGAAGGTGGCCTTCTCTGTTGGTTTTTATGAGCTGGATGTCACGTTGCCCAGCGGTACCGATATAACCGTGCGCAGCGACCAACGGGGAATTTCAAAAGATGATCGCATTTGGGTGAGTCTGCCGGAAGCCTATGGCTGGCTGCTTTAATCATTGAATTTATAAACGGAATATGAGAGTACTTGTTTGTGATGATGAAGAAGTAGTATTGAAGGTAGTTCAGGTATCGCTGGAAGGTAAAGGTGCAGAAGTTGTTGTAGCCCGCGACGGACGCAAGGCTCTCGAGCTGCTGAAAGGCCCGGATAATAATTTCGACCTGATCATAACCGATATTCACATGCCGTATTACAACGGCGACGATGTGCTGAAACTGGTGCGCGAAGAGCAACGCAAATCAACCCCGATTATCATGTTATCGTCCGACGGCGAGGAAGAAGTTATTGCACTTGCCCTGAAACAGGGCGTTAATGATTTTATCGTTAAGCCCGTGGACCCGGCCAAGCTTATGAAGAAAGCAGGCAAGTACTTCCGGTAACGGAAAACGATGATATCAAAATAAGGAAGCTGTCTTTCAAAAAGGACAGCTTCCTTATTTTAAGTCGTATACATACAGCAAGTTTATTGCTGCTGACTTAAAGCAAATAAATGGCCGACCTGATCTTCAGTATAAGCCCAAAGCTTTTTTGCCTGTTGTTCGTCCTGCTCGGCACCGGTAAGACGTTTTGACGGAGCCGGATAACCGGAATGTTCATTTTCGCCATCAGGGCCATAATAGTCGCCGCCGGTAACACTTTCAGCAGTGGCAGCATATAGTGAAGGTAATGCCGCTTGCCAGGGTTCAGAAACAGCAGCAAATCGTTGAAACGCAGTTTTTAGTTCATCCGCAGGGATGTGCCTTTGTAAATCGGTATGCGAAACACCCGGATGCGCAGCCGTGGATATCACAGGAGAGTTGATTCTCTTTAACCGCCTGTCCAGCTCATAGGAAAACTGTATACCTGCCAGTTTGCTGATAAAATATGCCTTGTTGGCATCGTAACCTTTTTCCATTTTCAGATTGTCAAAATCAATCTCGCTCACCAGAGTGCTACCCGCACTACTTACGGTTACGATACGCCCGGCCCGACTGGCTTGTACCAAGGGTAGCAGATGTGCCGTCAATACAAAGTGACCGATGAAGTTGACGCCGAAATGAAGTTCAAAACCGTCATTTGTTTTAGAAGCATGCGGAGTCATTACACCGGCATTGTTGATCAGCAGATCAAGGTATTGATATTTGCTTTTGAAGTCGTCAGCAAAGGCTTTAGTTGCTTTCATGCTGGCCAGGTCTAAAGTACCGATTTCCAGCGAACCATTGCCGCCGGATGCTTTCATTCGATCTATGGCGTATTGTGCCTTCGTTGCATCGCGCGACGCCACGATAACATGAGCACCCTTTTCATACAATGCCAGTGCTGTTTCATATCCTATTCCTGTATTAGCGCCTGTAACGATCGCTACTTTTCCTGTCTGATCAGGGATGTTCTCCTTTGTCCACATAATGTTGTACCGTGTTTATGTAAAGGCAAAGGTCTTCTATTCGCGATCGCTATTTGTACAGGATTAAAACCAAAAAATACAAAAATCAATCTATTCTGATTTTCTGAACTGGTTGGAGGTCATTCCCGTCCGGGATTTAAAGAACGCTGAAAAGTGATTGGGCTCGTCGAACCCGAGTGCCCAGGCAATATCGCCTACTGGTAAAACAGAATCCGAAAGCATTAATTTGGCCTCCTGGATTATGCGATCCGCAATAAGCTGCGAGGTGGTTTTGCCGGTTATCGCTTTCAATGCTTTATTAAGATGATTGACATGAAGGTGAAGGTGCTGTGCAAAATCAGCAGGCGTTTGCAGCCGCAGCCGTTGTCCTGTAGAATCGATTGGAAACTGGCGTTCAAGCAAGTCGGCAAACAATAAGGCGATTCGTTCCTGTGCCGTTGTACCGTGATATGCTTTACCAGCGGCAGGCTGCATCTTCTGCGCTTCGTGCACAACTCCCAGGAGCTGCGTTCTTAAGTAGTCATATTTAAAAGCATAATCGCTGCTCAGATCCCTGTACATGTTACCGAATAACATGCGATAGCGGGATGCCTCAGTATCATTTAGCGGCACCACACCGTTAGCAGGATACCGAAACACGGGATAATCGTAAATGTATTTGGCGTTCCCATAGAATTCAGGCATGAATACGCAAATGTAGCCGGTCTGTCGTTTGCTGATGGTTTCCCACTGGTATGGAATCATCGGGTTTGTAAAAACCAGTGCGTGTTTGTCTATCGGATAGGTTTCGCCGGCATAGTGTATCAGGCTTTGTCCTGATACCAGGCTTACTTTATAGTAATTCCTTCTGCTATACTGAGGGCGTTTTCGGGTACCTCTGAAATCCATATCTTCCAGGCGGACAATATTGAAATGACCGATGTCATGCGCCTCAGGCACCTTTTGCATGACCATTTTCTGGTAAAATGTTTTCAGATCCATTACGGAGCTCATCCCACAAAAGTACGAAAATCAAATCATCATTATAAAACGAAAAGGCCGTTTCAAAAACTTGAGACGGCCTTTTCTATTTTAGTAGGGGAGAACCAGCTGTGTAAAAAGCCTGTCCATGGTTTCCTGCGGGTCGAGGCAGAGGCCCGGATGGGTTTTCGAGGTTTGCAGCACTGTGCTTCGGGTGGCCGTAAGCCAGCGGAAGCGTTCCGCTATGGGTAGTTTTCCGATAGGACCGGCCTGCGCGCCGCCTTCGCATATTCGCTGAAACGACGTAATGTGCTCCTTAAGCTCGCTGATGTCTATCTTTTTGCAAAGCGCCCGGATACGGTCTTCGTCTATATTGAAACGGGTGCTTAGATACTTGCGGCCGGAGCAATACAGGATCACCCCGATATTCAGGAACTCCTCGCGTTCTACATGCGGCACAACGCGGATCACGGCATATTCAAATAGCAGACTTTCTTGCATGTTGAGCTTCGTTTACAAAAAAATCTGAGTTAGCAATACGGGTGTTCAAAAACTGCGCATAGGCCTGGCGGTGCAGCGTGGCATTTTCAAATGCCGGTTCGTCGGTCAGCCATTCCTCAGGAATGAGCGATACGACCGCTTGTATATGCTCTGGAGTAAGGCGCGTGCGGAATTCTGCGTTAACGGCGTCCAGCTCAGATGCCTGCGGCAGCAGCACGTGGTCTTTTATATTGGGAAATGCACGGTCGGGCTTATCCCAGTTTTGCCACGAGTGATGAAAGTATAAGGCAGCTCCGTGGTCTATCAGCCAAAGTTCTTTGTGCCACAACAGCATGTTTGTATTGCGCGCAGTGCGGTCTACATTCACCAGTAAACTGTCGAGCCACACGATCTGTGACGCCAGCCTGGCATCGACCTTTGTAACCAAAGGGTCGAATGTGATAGCCCCCGACAGATAATGCAACGCCAGGTTGAGGCCCACGCTGGATTTGAGCAGGTCCTGTATTTCTTCATCGCCTTCAATACGGCCGAAAGCAGCATCCAGATCGGCAAATACGATCTCGGGTACGCGGAATCCGAGTATCCGCGCAATCTCACCACCGATAAGCTCGGCTATGAGCGCCTTGCGTCCCTGACCGGCGCCGCGGAACTTCAATACATAAAGAAACTGGTCATCGGCCTCGACGATGGCAGGCATCGAGCCTCCTTCGCGAAGGGGTGTGACGTAACGCGTTACGGTCACGCTTCTGATTTCTGGTTGACTACTGGTCATTTGCGGGTTAAAGAAAGCACGTGGTGCGCGTTATTCCAAATTAAGGCGCCGATGGGAAGAATGCAGGTTAGGGGAGTAGTTGGAGAGGGGCGGAGAAATTATATATATTCCGGGCAATATTTGAAGACATCCCCTGTTTTTATAACGATGAAAAAGCATACTCTACTACTCGCACTGTGTTATGTGCTCACCATAACTGTGTCCAGAAGCCAGGCTCCCGTAATTATCGATTCCAAAGTACAGGAAGCAACCGTTTATCTGAATGGCGCCGAGCTCCGTTTTACAGAGAACGTCCCGGTAAAGCGCGGCGTGTCGGTTGTGAGGTTTCGCAACATCTCAAAGTTTATAGTAGATAACAGTGTGCACATAACGGCCGGCGGTGGTGTAAATCTGGTTTCCGTTTCATTAGAAGAAGAAGCCGTGAAGCAAAACGTTATGCCCGCCAGGTTCAGAATGCGCAGGGATTCTATCGAAAAACTGCAGGCGCAGATTGTAGATATAAACAATCGTATAGCGGCGTACGATGCCGAACTGCAAATGCTCCGCGAGAATCATCGTGTACAACCTGGAACCTCATTACAGGACCTGGCAAAAGCTGCTGATTTCTTCCGCGATCGTACCCTGGCAATCAACACCGTCCAGACTGAGCTGAGGCGTAAGCTCGGGGTGCTTGCGGAGTTGCTGACCATAAAACAGGCCGTTGAAAAACGAGATCCATACGATCCGGCCCGATATACAGTTGTTGTCACGGTGCGTTCAGGTTCAGAGCAGACCGTTCCGTTTACAGTTCGTTATGGCGTTGAATTAACATCCTGGGAAGCGTCATACGACATCGTTGTACCTGAGATCAACAAGCCCGTAAGCCTGCAATACAAAGCCCGTGTGTTTAACAATACCGGCCTCGAATGGGATAACATCAAGCTCTGGCTGTCGTCCGGCGACCTCTTAGAAAGCTCCACACGTCCATACCTTACCGTATGGAATCTCAACTACAATAATAACTCCGGTGGCAATGAAGGCCATCTGAACACCCGCACAATGAACCGCGCAACATCCGATAAAGCCGATACCACAGCCGTTGCTGTAGACAGGTCGGTCTCCGAGCTGAACGCGGTCTTTGCGCTTGAAGGCGTTCACACAATTACATCCGACGCGCCATACGTTGTCGGCATCAAAGGAGAAGCGCTCCAGGCGTCGTACGAATACCTGGCCATTCCCAAGGTCGAGAACAGTGTCTTTTTGTTGGCCAAGGTCACCGGTTGGGAAAAACTGAACCTGATCGACGGTGTGGCAAATGTATATTACGGCAACAGCTATGTTGGCGAGTCAGACATCGACACACGGCTGATCGGCGATACGCTCGAGCTGTCCCTTGGTCGTGACAACCAGATCGTCGTAAACCGCACCAAAATTGAAGATAAAGGAAATACGCCGTCGCTAACCGGCAAGCGCACAGAATCGTTTGTCTACGAGATTCAGGTACGCAATAACCGCAAGGCCGGAGTAGCAATAAAGATCCAGGATCAGCTTCCCATTTCTCAGGAAAAAGACATAACCGTAGAAAGCTCCGAAATATCCGGCGCGAACCTCGATGCGCCTTCAGGTCGTCTTCAATGGCAGAAATTACTGGCGCCTGGTGAAACTGTTCAATACCGTATCGCGTTTGAAGTCAGATATCCGCGAAACAAATCGGTTGATGTGAGCAAAAATCGCGTTGTACGGACGCCGAGGTACAGGCATTGATCCAGTGCCTGAAATGGAAAGCTGCGTTCTGAGCTTAATTTAAGTGTTTTAGCCTGTTTTGGTAGTATTCATTTCTACCATAATTCGTATTATGTTAAATAGAATTACCGTAAGAACCCGTTCGACTGTTCGTGCTTGTGGTCAAGGTATTTTAAATTGTGAACAGCAGGTATAATAAATTGTACCCCTTTGTATCGGCAATAAAAAAAGGCGAAGTCTCCTTTCGCCACGGATAGAACAAGAATGGTTATGTAGAGTTAGATTTACCTTCTTCTTGGATTTTGTAGGTAGATGTTTATCTGGGCTTCCAGCTCCCAAATTGTTGTAACTTCTCGAATGATTCCCTGTACCCGCGTGTCAATACCAATATTCTTTGATTTTAGATACAATAGTTTTTCCTGCGGAGACAAATACGGAATAGAATACCAGTAGTTGACGCGTCGGTAAAATTCAGCTATACCGATTTTTTTCTCTTTCTTCCATTTAAGTAGATTGTCGAGAAAATATTGTAGACCAAGAAAAGCAAATCCAGTTGTTTCGACTGTGTTGTCTCGAAGTTCGTGGAACAAACCGAGCGATCTTGATTGTAACTTTCCCGCATCGTCTATGATAACAAGCTTCTTGTCTGGAGACTGTGTTAGAGCGGCTGATAAATGGTCAATTGTCGATTTCATGTTAGTGCTTTGGAACGCCTCTTTTCCGGTCATGACAAAAATCAACTCATGAAATAACGTTTTTGAACCGTAACTCTGCCCCATCCTTATGTAGTAAGCATTTTCATTTGATAATACATACTTAGCGGCAGCAGTTGATTTGCCTATACCTTCTTCGCCAATAACTCCGCTCATGGACGAGTCATCATGTGTTTTCTGGAGAATTTTTTGAATCTTACGCAATGCGGAAGTTTCAATAATAGGCTTGTTGATGAGATATTGTAATGAATTCATTGCCGTGAACCTTCTCTCAGTCATAGCATGCCGAATTTATATTTAGAAGAAATGCCGTTAATGTTCTCAAATAAATTTTGTTCTAATTCGGATTGATCGTCACTTAATAGATCATCATTAAAGGTGAACGAAGGTAATGTGCTTTTGCTTTCCGTACGATTTTTGTTCACCCCTCTCTCCCATTCCGTTTTCTGATCTTTGGCATATTTATCAATTGCGCGTCTATTTTTACGATGCTTTTTGATAACATCCGGATTACTGCCATCAAACTCCAGGCGCGGCTCCACTGTTCCCATGAATCTGTTCTCTGTGTCAAACAAGTGTATTTCACTTAAATTTCGCTCGTCGAAGTAGACCTTCACTTTGCTTTTTTGGGTGGTAAAAAATGTTACAGGATCATATATTTGAAATTCATAGCGATTCCGATTAACTGAAAATCTGACCAGGCCATCTTCTTGGACAGTGATAGTTTTTTTACGCCAAAAAAGCGTGGAAATCATGAATGGTTGTAGTTGGATCATGTTTTTCTTCGGGCGCTCTTGAAATCTCATTGATGGATTTGATAGATTCCTTATAGTATTCATTGTTATATTCATTAATCATCTTATGTAGCATCTTCTTTATCCAAGTCGATAAATTCGAACGTACAATTAAAGCTCCCGATTGGGTAAATGTATATGAAGTTAGGTAAGTGCAATTTCTTCATTTTTGCCACTAAATTTATAGACCTTTTTTGTCGTTTTCTGGTAAGTTCGATAGCTGGAGTTTCTGTAAATATTCGAATGGAAAAAAAGCTACGTATAATTTTCCATCCGATCCTAATTCGATAACTGTTTTTTCAGAATGCCATCGGCGGCCGTCCCAGTCACCCGTTTGTATCTCGGATCGATCAAAAGCCCCTTTTCCTTGAATGTCAAGCCCTAGTTCAGAGATTAATCGACCAGTCACATATTCAAATTCATTGGGCAACGTTCCGTTAAGAAAATTTTTGTTTTCGCCACTGATGTACCAGTAATTTCCATGTTCAGTGTATACAATCTTGACTATATTAAAGTAACCGTAGTATAGTGATTTAAGCCGATAGGTTAACGAATTTTCGGTTTGCTCAATTAATCTATCCTCTGGCAATTCACTAACGTCGCTCACAAGATCAGATAACTTTAATTTTGAATAACCATTGAGTTTCACCAGCACGTTTCGAAAATCTTCAAGTGAAGATACAAAGGTGAAGACATCATGGATATCATATAGAAAATTTGTTTTGGCAATAAAATCCACATCGCTAGAGACAACGATATTGCAGAACGCCCCGTAAAAAGCGTGCCTTCCATCGTTTATCATATTTAATAATTTTTGCTTTTTGGGCTTTCCTTTTACAAATCCAAAAATTTCTAGCCCACCATACATGTCAAGAAATAACTCATATTTGTCTTTCTCTTTGCCTTTCTGGTAATAGTCCTGATACGAATCGATGAATAATTTTCTGTCGGTGATGTTTTCACCATCGTATCCTTTAATACCAAATTGTTCGTATAATTTTGTTACCGCTTTTTGCTGATGAAGATAAGAAATTAGCTCTTTGAAATTTCTTTGTTCACTTGATAGGTTATTTGTGAAATTGCCTAGTGCGATGACGAAATCATACATGTTACTTGGCTTTTCGATTACTTCGCGGAATTTTTCAGGAATTTCTGCTGGCACGGGCGTATTTGAAATAATCTCCTTGAGGTTTAAAGGAATTAGTTTGAGAAATGAAAGAGAAATCGCCAATCTTAGAGGCCTTTATACAAAATACTTTAATCGTCTCGAAGAGATTTGGATCAATCTTGAATCCGATACCTCTTCAATTGAAGAATGTTCAAGAAGTTATTTTTCTGTGAAAAGTGAACTTGGCGAAGAAATTCAGTCTATCGACAACAAGCTTCACATTAATGGGAAAATAAAAACCATTTACCAGGAAGCCGAAAAAGAAGCCAACAAATATTTAACAACTAGATATTAGATATGTCAAAAGGAAAATCAACACCCCCAAAACCGCAACCTAAGCCGGTAACTCCTCCTGTATGGAAGGTACCTCCAGCCGAAGACACCAGTCGTTGAGAATAGGATTGTAAGGCACTGGAAAATCTTTTTATGATTTTTGCATCTATTTAGATACCCAGCCAAGTAACATTCTCCTGTTTTGATATCAGCCATTTCGTACCAAATCTTTTCTCGAATCACGCAGTTATAAAAATTTAATAAAAAAATCAATTGTCGTGTAAAAGGAGTATGCATTGGTTATATAAAGAAACAATGCATACTCTTGCAAAAAAACTAGTGTAAAAATTAGTTAAATGTCGTCATTGTCATCGGTTGATCACCTTTATACCTAGTCCGGCTCCTCCTACTGCTAAGCCTACTTTTAGCAGGCCCCGGTTATTCGTAAAAGCTCCGTACAATGAAAGTAATCCACCTATAGCAAGTCCGCCATTTCCTATTTTGTCAATGGCCTCGGAATGAGGCTTACCCATGGCTACCTTGTTGACGAAGTGCTGACAATTATTAAATAGCCAACTGTATTCCTTTTTCTCTTTCCAGCTCTCTATCGATCTTTTGACGATTTCAGAAGCGTTGTAGAACAAGATTCGTGTATCCTCAAGGACATCTACACCATCTGCGAATTCTTCGAGCGTTACAATCTCAGGATGCCCTATTTTATAGTGATTGTGGATTACCCAGGTAACACCTGATCTATCCTGCCCGAGGACAATGCCTGGATGAATTATTCCAATGAGTGTATCGATTTTGTTTCTGTAGATAATCTTACCGCTCTTTGGCGTTAGGTAAATAGAAAGCGCTCTGCTACGAACATTTAGGTGAAAGGCATTATTGAATACTCCTTCAATTCCGGAGTATGCCGTTATTGGACTATTTGTAAAATTTGTTACTGTCATGTTATCAGTATTAATGTTTCTTATCCTTTATTGATGATGGATCGTTGCCAGGAGATACGGTATCGCTATCCCTAATTTTTCCATCTAGCCCGTGTATTCTAACTTCGCCACCGCCGCTGTTGGAGGCGAAAGTCTTTGCGATTTTTTCAGCTTCTTTCTGCGTGTCTGCAGACCCGCTTGAGCGTGAACCTCCTTCTTTTTGAATGTTCCACTTCTTCGTTTCTTTGTCTTTTGATATATGATAATTAGCCATTGTTATAATATTTATCGTGGAAAAAATGTGGTATGTGCTTGATGCCAAGCACCTGTTCTTTTTAGTTATACTGTTTTATCCCAAATTGTTTTGAATTCGTCGCATACTTCGCGGATATTCTTTAGAGTAGCATCAACTCTTTCCGGTGCAGCGACAAGTCTCCCGTCAAAAACATCGAGACAGAAGCACAATTCTGGAAGAACAGCGTCATCTTTGGTAGCGACTTCGTCTTTTAAATATTTGTAGATAATGGTCGCGACGGCCTTCGACTTTTGTAAATCGAACGGACTATTTTTTGAGATGTGAATTTTAACGCCGCCAATGACCGTCTTACCGTTGACCTTTCCGCGTACCACAATTTCAGGTGCTACAATAATGTCTACATCTTTTACCGCGACGGTCTTTGATTTAGGCCGGATAATCTCGAAGTCAGTATTCTTGATGATCGACGGTAATTTAATCTCAACAAATCTAGTCAGAGCTTCAATGGAGACGTTTCGGTCATTAGTTTGTCTTGGAGAAGTTGGTTTCCTTGCCTGAAGGATACTTATAGCGTCATGGATGGGGGCCAGATCTCCCTTCAGCGCGATACATTTTTTTATCCTCGCTTTCGGTAATTGATACCACGGTATCCTGAATGCGTCAGGTTTGCGTTGTTGACTGATAATTCTCTTCTTCGCGGCCTCACTGGCGCCGTCGAATTCGGCCAGTTGATTAACCGATACTTTGTACTTTCCCATTTTTTTGATTTTTGGGGACACGTAATTGCCACTATACGAGGTGGTACCTCGTCTACGACTTAACCGAGCATAGAAATACTATCAACTTTGGCATTTTGCCTCGTTGGATAGGGCCGGCTACGTTTTGGGATCGGGAAATCGAAAAAATGAGAGAATTATTTTTATTTGATCTACCAATTTTTACCTTTGCAACCCGTTAGCGAATCATCCTCACTGATAAAAACTAACTGATCTGAATTTGGTGCTAACCAGCCGGCTGAAACGTAAAAAAAATAGCCAGTAGCACGAATTAACAAACATTAGACGCCTTCTAATGTTGAAAAAATCTTACGTCCTCTATCAAAAATCGTGCCTGGGTAATTTTCTGGACAAAATGTCATTTTAGGTCATTTCCATTGTCTTAAATCGATTTCGATTACATTGTCAATGTCAGTGACATTTTTTCAGGTCTGCAAAAAAAGCGCTTTCAGCGGCTTTGTTACTTTATTCCTATCATAATTCGGGATTTATTCGGGACGATTTTGTGACTTACTCCCTCCTTTGGGTTGAACCTGAAATCGGGATAGATCGGAAGGAAAACGATCTGTAACGGGCATATTACAGGTTTTGCGTTCACAGTTTCTATTTACGTTTTTTGAAGTGATAGGGAGATGGATACATTAAAGTCTTAAAATAGATAAGGGAATAAAAAAGCCAATTCCTGACTTGAAAAGAATCCTTATTTTGGTTGTGCGAGGTTATCGACTTAATTTAGGTGGGTACATTATTAAATACCTTTACCATGCTGTTTTAAAAATGGCATTAAAGTGTAATCGCGAGGCCCTCATTTACCTTCCTTTGCCGCCACCGAAGGAATTATTTACTTTTGACTTCTTAATTAAAGCTTTTCAATGTTTGTAATTTTTGGTGATAAGACATGGCTTATAAAATATCACACCGATACCATCTCACAATGTGAACACTGTAAGTCGTTTGCGCTGAGCTTTGCAGTTTCCATAGATTACTTCCATTTCTATTATGTTCCGTTTTGTGCAGTCGGCGAGAAGGAAGTCAACGTGTTATGTTTGAAATGCAGCGAGTGGAACAACACCAACCCGAGAAAAGAACATTACAAATCCGTTACAAGGACGCCTATTTACTTGTATACCGGTCTTATCCTGGTGTTGACACCCATCGTTATAGGTATCGTTGCTTCTCTCATTAATTAAGGCAAAGCGTAATCCAGGCAACTCCTCTCCCTTTTTAGTTACGATGATTGATTCGGCGCCCAATCAAAATCAGGTATATTTATCCTACAAATATAAAACATATTGATTATTTTTACGTATGTAGAACTAATAACGCTATGAAAGGAATACATCTCGGCGAGTTGGAAGAGTTGATATTGTTGATGGTTGGAATTTTACATCCAGACGCTTACGGCGTGTCTGTGATGGATGAACTGGAAAAGCAAACCGGCCGAAAACTGAACATCAGTGGCATTCATGCTGTATTGACGCGACTTGAGGAAAAAGGTCTACTTCGATCAAAAATGAGCGAGCCAACCGAGACACGTGGTGGAAGAAGCAAACGCATTTTTGTCCTTACCGCTGCTGGCAAACGCGCTCTGGAAGAAGCGAATGAGTTGCGCAGTCAGCTTTTCAATCAGGTTTCACGAATCGCGCTGCAATTCAAACTGACATGAAGAAAGAACGTCCTCCTAAATGGGCTGATAGGTTTTTGGAATGGTATTGCCGACCGGACCGACTGCACGAAATACAGGGTGACGCGTACGAATTATTTTACAGAACGACTAAAGAAAATCAGCGTAAGGCCAGGCTCCAATTCATCTGGAATGTGATCCGCTTTTTTCGCTGGAGAAATATCCGCAGACAAAATCCAAAAAGTTATTCTAATCAAGCCACCCTATCTATGCTACGAAACTACTTTAAGATCGGATTGCGAAACCTCGCACGTCATAAGGCATTCTCCCTCATCAATGTTTTCGGGCTTACCATCGGCCTGACATGTTTTATGTTGATCGCCTCGTTTATTTACGATGAGCTGAGTTATGATAAGTATGCTTTACAATACAAAAATATCTATCGCGTAGGGCTTCAGTTAGCGCAAAACGGCGGCATTGACGAATATCCAAGTGTTGATATTGCCGTTGCAGCAGGAATAAAAAGGACCTTTCCCGAGGTCGTAGATGCAACACGCATTGTTGGACCATCAACAGACTATGTGCGGAACGGTGATGATAATATTCTTGAAAAATCCATTGCTCTGGCAGATTCGAACTTCCTTGAGTTTTTTTCTATTCCCCTCATCGAGGGAAATCCTCTTAACGCATTGTCAGAACCTAATAGCGTTATTATATCAACAGACTTC
>Ga0247762_1000186_pt1 | contig 24391 bp, 25 predicted proteins | sample UWRJL081202R4_FD_181016 | JGI IMG/M metagenome (GOLD analysis project Ga0247762, IMG submission 181016) | Plant litter microbial communities from Arlington Agricultural Research Station in Wisconsin, United States - UWRJ-L081-202R-4 | ecosystem: Environmental > Terrestrial > Plant litter >...
TGGTGTCTCTGTCTTTTATATCCTGAGCGGGTTGACGCTTTTTTATGTATACCATTCCAAGTTTGAATCTTTTGCGCAGGCCAGCATCGACTTTGTGATCAAACGATGCTTCCGGATCTTTCCGCTGCTGTGGCTTACCATCCTGTTTACCCTGATTTTGCACCGTAGCATTCACGGCGTGGTTCCGCTGCTACTAAATGTCACGGGCCTCTTCGGTTTTGTAGATTGGAATCGTTATATAGCCACGGGTTCATGGTCTATCGGAAACGAACTCGTGTTCTACGCGCTTTTCCTTCCGTATATTTTTATGCTCCGCAGGAACCGCATTCTGTTTGTTGTCGCATCCATCGTTGCATTCCTGGTATATATCTATTTTGCCTTCGTTGTCCTGGAGCCCGGTCAAACATTAAATGCGCAGTGGGGCAACTATGTAAATCCGCTCAATCAGTTCTTCCTCTTTCTTGGGGGCGTAATTATGGGCTATGCGTTCAGGGAAGTCCGGTTACCGAATGCGGCAGCCATATTGCTGTTTGTTGCAGGCTTTTTATTATTCATATTCCTTCCCGCCGAAGGCGATACGATACAACTGGTTACCGGCGCGAACCGCCTGCTGTTTACACTGAGCTGCTTTATGATCTGTGCCGGTTTTTATAAAATGCGGGTAGAGCTGCCGTTCTGGTTGTCCAAACCTCTTTCATTGTTAGGAGAAGCCAGCTATTCGGTTTATCTGATTCACCCGCTCGTGTATGCCGTTGGCACCGCCGGTGTAAGGTCTATTTTAAAACGCCTTCCTTTTAACATAACCCCCACAATCCCCGGCCTGGCCGTGTCCATCGCCGGAACCCTGGTGGTAAGCTATTTTGTGTATACGTACTATGAGAAATACTTCATGCGCCTGGGCAAGCAGGTTCGTGTAAAGGAAAAAGCGGTATAGAAACGGCCTGCACATGGCAGGCTGGTCTACCCGGGATACCGGGATCTTGAAGATCCGGTTGAGACCGCTGGCTTATTTGCGGCCTGTAAGAACCTCCGGGTTCACGGCGTGGGGTAAGGGCTCATTTCGTAACCCGGCCAGCAAATTTTCGATCGCCCGCGATGCCATGGCTTTGCGCGTCTCCAGCGTCGCCGATCCTATATGTGGCAATACGGTCACATTCGGCAGATCCAGCAACGGATTGTCCGCACGCATCGGCTCGGGATTCGTCACATCCAAACCAGCTCCCCAGATCGATTCATTCCGAAGGGCTTCGGTAAGATCGTTTTCGTTGTGAATACCTCCACGCGCTGTGTTGATAAAGATGGCTGTACTTTTCATCCTGTCGAACACATTCTTATCGAATCGGCCTCGTGTTTCCGGCGTCAGCGCAGTATGTACCGAGACTACGTCGCTTAGCGACAGCAACTCGTCGAACGACACTTTGCGTGCGCCCAGCTCTCGCTCGGCCCGGGCGTTTGAGCTGCGGTTGTGATACAGTATGTTCATGGAATACACGGCCTTGCAGCGGCGCGCCATTTCAAAACCTATTTTGCCAAGCCCGAAGATACCCAGCGTTTTACCGTGCAGGTCCGTACCGAGATCTTCAAACGGGTCGTAAAACCCCCAGTGGGACCGGGCTATTCGCTTGTGATGGTAAATCGCTTTGCGAGCCGTGGCCATGAGCAGCAGGAACGCTGTGTCGGCGGTAGCATCACTCAGTACATCCGGCGTATTGCCGACAGGAATGCCCGCTCGCGTCGCCGCCGGAACATCCACATGGTCGTAGCCGACGGATAGTAACGAAACGACTTTTAGGTGTGGCACGGCCTCGAAGAAGGCGGCAGTCAGCGCGTTGTGTCCGATGGAGAGAAGGGCGTCGTGCTGCAGGCACCGCTCGATAAGCTCGGCTTGCGTCAGGTCCCGCCGCTCGGTCCACAGCGTGGTGGTAATGCCGGCCTGGTGAACCGGGGCAAGTATGGTATCGGGCAGGCGGCGTGTTACAAATACTTTCATGAAAGGGTGGTGGAATGTTTTTTGTCAGCCAATGCCCATCTCACCCGGTCAGCAATAACTTTGCGGTGTCGAAAAGGAAAGTGGCGACTACAAAACTGAAGTTATACTATTGAAACTAAAACTATGGAATCGATCAAAGGAAAAAATGCGCTGATCACCGGCGCTGGTAAGGGATTAGGAAAGGCTATTGCTCTGGCTCTGGCGGCCGAAGGCGTAAACCTCGCCCTCCTGGCCCGCACCGAAAGCGACCTGCTGCAGGTAGCGAAAGAAGTTGCGACGGCCAATAAAAGCGTAAAAGTAGCCACCGCTACAGCTGATGTTGCGGATTACAATGCCGTAACCCAGGCGATAGACGGCCTGCGCAAACAGCTCGGCAGCATAGATATACTTATCAACAATGCGGGCACAGGCAAATTCGGCAAGTTTATGGAGTTGGACGTAAAGGATTGGGAAGACATCATCAGGATCAATCTGCTGGGAGCCTATTATGTGATCCGCGCCGTCCTGCCCGAAATGGTAGAACGCCAATCCGGCGACATCGTAAACATCTCCTCCACAGCCGGCCAGCGCGGCGCACCGCTCACCAGCGCCTACAGCGCCTCGAAGTTCGGCCTGATGGGGCTGTCAGAATCCCTCATGCAGGAAGTCCGGAAATCTAATATCCGCGTGTTCACCCTCACGCCGAGCACCATCGCCACCGATCTCTCCATAAGCCTCAACCTTACCGACGGCAACCCCGACCGCGTGATCCAACCCGAAGATTTCGCAGAGCTTGTTATAATGCAGCTGAAGCTGAACCGCAGAGCGTTTGTAAAGGAAGCAGGCTTGTGGTCGACTAATCCGTAAATGTCAGAACAGGATTTATAAGATCCCGATACGGATCGGGACAAGTTGTTAGGATGAACAGGATTAGTAAAATATAATAACCGGTATTAACTAATCCTGTTCATCCTTCATCTCTGCATACAATCACGTCAAACGAAATAACTATACTTGCCTCTCAGTATAGAGCTATACCCGGCGCCGTCGTGAATCCTGTATAGCCTTCGCTTGAAATATACTTCCAAAAGCAAACAGAATATTATTTCGTTAAGGTACCAGTTGAAAACTGTGAGCATAGCCAGGTCACGAAGTTGTCTCGATGGACTGTTCTTCAAGTTGGCTGGCCTTGATGCGGTGCTTGCGTTTGAAGAGATCGCGGCGAAGATAGGGGAGGAAAGCCAGTGCGATGATAAGCGTGGCAATACCCTGGAGCAATATAGTCAGCGGTGCCCCTATGGCATGTGAAACAGAGCCGATGATGAGCCCGCCGATAGGTTGCATTCCGAAAAAAGCCATCGCATAAAAGCTTATTACACGCCCCCGCATTGCCGGCGTCACGGTGGTTTGTATGATCGTGTTGCTGAGGGTGGTCTGTGACATCATGCCGAACCCGGCAATGGCAAGAAAAACAAGGGCCAACGGAAGGTAGGTCGTATATGAAAAAAGCAACAGACCTATAGCAAAGATAAGTGTATTCCGAAACAGGATCTTGCGCAGGTTAGTGCCTGGCTTGACAGATGCCAGGAAGATCGCCCCGCATACCGCGCCAACACCCACAAAGCTATTGAGGTAACCGAATGTAGAGGCCTGCCCCATAAACACCGTTTTCGCATAGACCGGCAGTAGTGTAATATAGGGTAGTGAGAAAAGACTTACGGTAGCGAGCATCAGCATAACGGTACTGATAGACGGTGTGCTTTTCAGATACGTAAAACCTTGCTTCAGATCGGTCCAGGCATTATTGATCCGCTCTTTCGGAACAAACTTCGGCAGCCGCATGAACAACAGCGATGTGATAACCGCCACAAAGCTTATGGCATTGATCAGAAAGCATACCGTAGCACCCAATGTCTCCAACACAATACCGGATAGTGCAGGACCGATAAGCCGCGCCACATTAACCATCGAGGAGTTCAACGCAATGGCATTGGGCAGATGTTCCTTATTATCGACCATATCGTAAACCAACGCCTGCCGCGCCGGCACATCAAAGGCATTGATCGTACCCAGCACCACGCTGAGCGTAAGAATAGCCCACACGGCGTCATAATGAAAGAACAACAGCGCCGTCATCAACGCCGCCTGCACAAGCGACGCCAGTTGCGTAACGATCAGTACATAGTAACGATTATATCGGTCCGACACCACGCCGCCGATAATGGAAAACATAAACGAGGGGAACTGCGCCGCGAATACAGCCACACCAAGCATAGCCGCCGATTGAGTCTTCTCATACACCAGCCAATACACCGCCGTTCGCTGCATCCACGTCCCGATAAGCGACACCGACTGCCCCGAAAAATACAACCGATAATTATAGCTCTGAAAAGCCCTTAAAAACGACGACATCCCTTAAGTTTCCTCATAACAAATCTTTCACCTCTCCTCCGGCGACCGGTCTCACTCTCTCATCCTGGCCACCGTGTCCCTCCCGAGTACTCGGGATCCCTGCATCCCATAAATCCCAGTCACCCTTCGTTATTCTTCAACGCGGCCACATTACTATTACCTCCCAGCAATTTGGAGATAAAAGATTCACTTTCATAACCTTTCTGTTCGCCGGTTGGCGTGGCCCCGGGCATGATATTATTCACAGCAGCCATGATCTCGCTGATCCAACCCGGCGCAATACCTTGGATAAAGGATGCAAATTTTGCGCTTAATGCAAATATAGCTTCTGGGCGACCATATTCGAGCGCTTTAATAATGTTAGCGGCGGCCGTTTCGGTCTTGAGGGATAAAATCGAGGATGAGTCCGAGATCTTGAACCACGCGTATTCGGCCTTGTGATTACCCTTTACCGTTACATTGCGCGGGCTGCCCGTCTGCATTAGCCCCGGCACTACGGTAGTAACTGTAATGTTGTGCTTCTTGAGCTCGGCATGCAGCCCTTCAGATAAGCCAACGAGCGCAAACTTGCTGGCCGTGTAGGGCAGGAGATGAGGTACGGCGATCTTGCCGCCGATGGAGGCTATATTGACAATGCGCCCTTCGCCTTGCTTTTTAAAATAGGGGATGACTTTCAGCATGGTATATAGCGCAGCCCAGAAGTTGGTCTTCATCGCAGCTTCGAAGTCTTCGATATCCATGGCCTCGTGTGGGCCGACCTGTATAATGCCTGCGTTGTTGATTAATACATCCAGCTGGCCGTAGTGGCTTATTACATCTTTGATGAGGGCTTCCACCTGGTTTGTATCAGTGATATCGGCAGGTAGTGCGATCACTTCAGCGCCATGGCCTACAAGGTCCAGGCGTGCCAGTTCCAGTTGTTCAGCGTTGCGTGCGCATATAGCCAGCCGCGCCCCTTTCTCAGCCAGCATGCGGCCTAGCACAAGGCCCAGGCCACGCGAGCCACCCGTGATCAGTACTACCTTGTCCTGAAGATTGAGCTTATTCTTCTCCCGCATCCAGCGGCTTATCGCATATGCGGTTGTAGCGCCCACAGCGCTAATGAGAAGCACCTTATTCAGGGTAGACATTTTGGAGAAGGAGTTAATCATAATCTTAAATGTTGTAAGGTTTTATAATCGGATTCCGTCGGGCGCAGCATTAGCGGGCCAACGCCACCAATGCTGCAAAACAGAGGCTTACCAGCCATTACCCGTATAGGGAACAATCATCCCCACATCGAGCAAAAACCAGCCTTTTTCCTTCACTCTCATGCTCTCTCTGGATTAACTGTCTTTTCCTCACTCTCCCCGATAACTATCGGGGCACTCACACTGATTCCGCCCTGTGGTCGTTTGCGTACAGAAATGAACGCAGCCGGACATGCATTCGGTAGCCTCGTTTCGAACCGCTTCAAAAACAGTAGGTTACAGAATGGCACAGCGATTGGTTTTTTGTGAACAATAATTCGTCAGATAACCACATGGCTATGAAAAAGATCGACATCCTGAACTTCATCACCGACTTCCGTAAAGCCCCCAACGACATCAAGACATTCAAAGCGATGGTGGCGCATCTCAACGTAACCGACGAAGGACCGCTGAACACTATGCTCACCGAGCTGCAGCAAGCCCGTGTTATCCGCGAGGTAGAGCAAAACGGCGAGAAAGCCTACCAGGTAATCGCCCGATAAATGCAGACACAACGGTCCGCCGATTAGGCGGACCGTTGTTGTATTTGGGCGTCAAATTCAACAGCCTGTATTAGCAAGTCAATAGCTCTCGAAATGCTGCTTCATGATCTTCTCTTCCTGCACAATACGGGTGACAAGCGGAATGAGGTAAAGGACGCCTCCAATAGCGAGTGTATACCATGCGTGAAACACCATAGCGGTACCGATAAGCTCCGGCAGGATGTTGAGGAAATAATTGGGATGACGCACCAGTCGGAATAGTGGTGATACATTGAGTGTGTGTACTTCCTTCGGGGCAATGATCAGCTTTACGGTCCAGATGTGACGCAGAGAGTAGATCACGTAGTAAAGCATGGCAATAGAGAACATATAGATGGCCAGACCGGAAATGGAGATCGTGTCGGTGAAGAAAGCCCCTTTGTTAAAGCCTTCGACCATACACGCGATGTAGTACAGCACATGCGCGGCGACGAGAACAGCGGAGTTTGTCTTGCCGAATTCGACCGCACCCAAGCTTTTGAGCCGGCGTTCACTTTTGGCGGAGAGAATGACTGTGTAAAGACGGAGCGTGAAGATTACGTAAAAGATAATACCGAGAAAAAGTGCCATGATTTTTTAATGCGTAATGCGTAAATACCTGGGGTGAGGACGCGAAGCTATATAAAAATCGATCCGTTATGACGGCTTTTGGAGCTGAATCCACGGTCTCCGGGGCACAGATTGCATCCTGGGCCTGAGAATCAGGGATATACCATGAGCAACTTTTCGCCAGTCGTGCGGATACAGGCATTAGTTTTTTCATTTTATGTGAAGTTCTGCTACTTTTGTTTCGCAAAGAGACTAAAGCAGTTTGCGGTAGTCTCGGAAAGGAAACCAAAGTGACTGACGCCCTGTTGTATAGAGAGCAGGGAGGAGTTGCCAATTGGTAACGATTTCGAAAGCTGTATGCGTAAGATTCAAGAGAATCCCCTGAATTGTCCTATTACCCGGACAGTGGGGTACATTGGCGGTAAATGGAAACCTATCATTTTGGTTTTGCTGACGGATGGAAGAGTCCGGTTCGGCAGAATTACGCTCTCGCTACCAACAATTTCGCGGAAAATGCTTACTCAACAACTGCGTGAGCTGGAAGATGACGGCCTCGTTATCCGCCATAGTTTTACTGAAAAACCCCCTCGTGTAGAATATGAACTTAGTGAAAAAGGCAAAACGCTGATCCCGGTACTGCAAGCGATGTATGACTGGGGGGAGCGTATAGAGGAAGCCGCCTGACGGGTCCGTATTAACTAAAACCCATTTTGACCCGCGGGTTATTTGATTTTTTTGGAAACAAAACGATGAAACTGAAAGAACTGATCGGCAAAACGATCACCAACATTTATGGTGTTGCCGAGTACAATGCAGAAGGAGTAGACACTGTAGAGTGTTTCGTAGAGTTGGACAACAGAACCTTTATTGAGGTACCGTCCTATAGTAATGCGCAGGAGGTTGTAGAGAAAGATCTCATCAACAATGCCGTTTGCATCATTCCACAGCACACCGACGAAATGGTGTGCGACCTGGATCCGGAAGAAAATAAGGTAGTTCAGAGCCGCGCGGGCCTGCTTACCATACTTTTCTCGTTTTTCCGCAAGCGTGATAACAAGGCTGTCGGAACGAACTCCATCCTTACCGAGTTCATCCCGCTCAAGGACTTCATACTTCACGGTAAGCCCAAGTACATCAAGAACCGTAAGATCATAGACTTTTTATGGTATCCCGATAAGCCGTATCACAGTGGCTTCCTGCTGCTGGAAAACGGCTGTGTGATCGGAGAGACGCTGGCCTGTCTGCACGGCATCGGTCGTGCTGGTCTTAACTATTACCGCGACGTCGCAAGCCTCGAAGACCATAAAGGAGAAGGATACAAGCGATTGTCGGAATACAAGGAGCCTGTCCTGGTTGACTTCGCCCATTAATAGCTTTAGCGTAGGCGCAATTATTCGCCCTATGTGTGCCGGGTACCCGGAGCGCATAGGGCGAAGTTGTTTTTTAGAATGTCGCATTCGCCCCGCTAAGTTGTCGTGACCACAAACCCACGCAACGTTGTGTAATTCCTAGCTTTGTAGCCATACAATAACCCAGAAAAACTATGGCAGCAATAAAAAATCCTCAGGCGATAACGCCCTTCCTATGGTTCGATGGCCGCGCGGCAGAAGCCATGCAGTTCTATACATCGGTTTTCCCCAACTCATCGATTGTAATGGATGTTAAGTGGGGTGAAGGAACAGACTTCCCAGCAGCGTGGGTCATGACCGGCACGGTCGTACTCAACGGTGTAAAGTTCCACTTGTTTGACGCCGGCCCCCAGTTCAAATTCAATGAATCAATATCGTTCATGATCTCCTGTAAGGATCAGAAAGACATCGATTATTACTGGCAAAAGCTCACCGAAGGCGGCGGCTCCGAGCAACCCTGTGGGTGGGTTAAAGACAGGTTCGGCGTATCATGGCAAATCGTCCCGGAAGAGTTCTGGCTCGATTATATGGTTAATGGCGAGAGGCCGCGTATGCTGAAAGCCATGCAGGCTATGTATACCATGAAGAAGCTGGATGTGGCGGCGTTGCAGGCGGCGTATAATAGCTAGACGTGGATTTTTAGGATGTAGGGATCCCGATCCCGAGTACTCGGGAGGGACACGGTGATCGGGATTAATTTCTGATAGGATTGTTTGTGAAGGCTATCTTCTTGATAATTTGGTAAGTGTTTGGAGATAATCTTTAAATTGAATTATCCTGTCTATCCTTTCATCCTATAAATCCTTGTCCTGGCTCTTGAAACCCCTTGTAAACAAAAAATATCTCCTTGAGCGCTTTCCCGGTAAGGGCGGGTGGACGTACGTGCGCCTACCGGAGATAGCCAAGAACAAAAACAAACCCTTTGGTCTTGTAAAGATCCGCGGCTCCATCGATGGTTATGAGATACGCAAGTATCACCTGATGCCGACAAAGGAAGGCGGGCTTTTTCTGCCGGTAAAGACCGAGATAAGAAAGTCTATTGGGAAAGAAGCAGGCGATAAGGTACACATTATTCTGTACCCTGATGACGAGCCGCTCGAGGTGCCCGAAGAAATGCTGCTTTGTCTTAAAGACGAACCCGGAGCATATAAATTCTTCAGCACATTATCGGAGAGTGAGCAAAAGTTCTACATACAATGGGTATACTCCGCAAAGAAAGAAGAAACAAAAATCGATCGCCTCGCCAAAACAATAGACCGCCTCGCAAAAGGTTTAAAAATGTACGACAAAGAACACCCGTAACGTTCCCCAAACCACCTCGAACAACATTATCCTCGTCGTTCAAATCTTGTTCATCCTTAAATCTTATAAATCCTGTTCTCACAATTTCCTAAACGGCTGCGCCTTCCAGTACGTAAGTGTGCGCCACAACCACTCGAACGGTCCATATAAAAAGAACCGCATCCAGATATTACAAAAGATGATCTGAAACACCCAGATCGACAGTGTGACAAGATAGATCTCATAGCGCTCCAGCTTGCCATACAGCCCGAGGGCAAAGCCGTTAAAGAGTATACTGCATATGAGCGACTGGCCCAGGTAATTAGTAAACGCCATCTGGCCCACCGGCCGCAGCATGGCAAACAGCCAGTTCAGCCATCCCACGCGGTACAGTGCCATAACCAGGCCAAACAGGCCCAGTGATCGAAGGATACGGTCGAGCTGGTAGTATCGCAGCGGTACATTTTTAGTTATCTCGAACCAGTTGTAATTATACTGTATCATGGATTCTATGCGAGTATAGCATAGCGGTATGCCGAGCCCCAGCCCGGCGATAGTCAGCCACACATAAACCTTTAAAGGTGCTGTGCCGGTAAGTACCCCGGTCTTATAGAAGGCCATACCGAGCAGGAAGCAGATCATGATGTCCCAGCCCTGTATATACAGGTAACCAACGAGGTGATCGATATAGCTGTCGGTGCGGCTTTCGTAAGCGGAGCGGTAGCCGCCCAACACTTCGGCTTGTTCTTCTTCTGCGCGTTTTACTTTGCTTTCGTGCGTGCTTCTTTTTCTGAAGCCGTTCAATTCCTCCAGCTCTTTTTTCTGAAATGTGGTTAGCTTCGTTTTTGTGGTATCTATGGCAGCCACAGCCTCGCCTCTTTCGATAACGGCTTTACGGTGATAAAGATCGCGATTTTCACGGCCAAGCATCAATAGCAGGCAGATGCCCGCGGCGATAAACAGCGCTTTTGGTGCAAGCTTACGGAAGGTAAAAAGCAGCATGCCGAAACAGGCATAGTCGAACAGGATGTCGCCAGGCCAGAGCAATATATATACGTCGAACAGGGAGAAGGCAATAAGCCAGAGTTGGCGGCGGAAGAAGTAGTCTGCGGGAGCGAGGCCGGTAACACGGCTTTCCTGGCGGTTTATAAACAATATAATACCGGCGCCGAACAGCATCGAGAAGATTGCTCGCTGTGTACCCTCGACGGTGAGCAGTATTCCGTACCAAAGATCAAAGTTTATACCCGTTTCACCACGCACCGAAGGATCGTATGAAATAGTGTCTGGTAGCGAGAATATCGGTATATTCATCAGCAAAATGCCGAGAATGGCAATGCCGCGCAGGCTGTCCAGCACCGTGATGCGCTCGGACTGACTTATCGGTTGGGCAGCAGGAGTAGACATAAAAACAAGGTTAGGGTGTATACGATACGGATAACTGTCTGTACTAACATACATAAAAAAAATGTAAGCACCACCGGTAACCTTATGCGATAAGCCGGGTTTATACCGATATTTTAGAACTGAAATCAGGGATGACAAAATTATCGTTACAAAAATGTATATGAATAAACTATCTGCCCGGTTATTGACAGCATTGCTCTTTGTAGCCATTGCCGCTCAGGCGCAACGGGCCCGCGACCTGGGTATCCCGTTTGACGGCACGCCCGGTAAGTATAACAACATCACCGATGTAAAAGGAGTGGAGGTAGGTTATAGCACGATCATATCCGGTCAGGGTAAGAATGTTCGTGGTAAAGGCCCGGTCCGTACGGGAGTGACAGCCATATTACCACGCGGCCGCAACAACAATCCGGTTTACGCTAACTGGTATACGCTGAATGGCAATGGCGAAATGACTGGCACGATATGGCTGACCGAGTCCGGTTTTCTCGAAACGCCCATCATGATCACTAACACCAACAGCGTAGGCACAGTGCGTGATGCCGTGCTGAAATGGTATGTAAAAACAGGTTGGTATAAAGAAGACTTTTGGTTTACACAACCCGTGGTTGCCGAGACCTACGACGGTTTCCTCAACGACATCTACGGTTTTCACGTAAAGGAAGCCCACGTATTTGCCGCCCTCGACAGCGCGCGCTCCGGCCCGTTGAAGGAAGGTAATGTTGGTGGTGGCACCGGTATGATGTGTCTCGGTTTTAAGGGCGGTACCGGTACAGCTTCACGCGTGCTGAAGATCAAAGACAAAGAGTATACATTGGGTGTGCTGGTCCAGTCCAACTTCGGAGCTAAGTATAATTTCACAATAGCTGGCGTGCCCGTAGGCAGAGAATTGATGGACACCCTTAGAAGCGAGTTTAAAGCCCCACCCGCATATCAGGAAGGTGATGGCTCGATCATTGTTGTTGTGGCGACCGACGCACCATTGCTGCCGCATCAGCTGAAACGTATCGCCGCCCGCGTACCGATAGGCGTAGGCAGAGTAGGAGGCCGCGGTGAGAACAGCTCCGGCGACATATTCATAGCCTTCTCTACCGCTAACCCTGGCGCGTATAGCCGCAAAGACGTCACTCAGGTGGAATCGCTCTCCAATGATCTAATCAACCCGCTCTTCGAAGCCACCGTCCAGGCCACCGAAGAAGCCGTCATCAACGCCATGGTCGCCGCCAGAACGATGGAAGGCATCAATGGAAACAAGTCCTACGCCCTGCCGCACAAGGCAACCCTTAGAGTCCTGAAGAAGTATAACCGCATAAAGTAACGGGAGAGTACTAACTTCAGCAATCATGACGACCCTCGATACCATATTCCTTCAAGCCATCGCCGCCTTCGATTCCGGCAACGCTGCCACGCTCATCGACATAATCACCAAACATTCCTCACTGATTCAAAACAGAATCCAAAACAACACCGACGGTTATTTCAAAGACCCCTATTTTCTCTGGTTCATAGCCGATAACCCCATTCGCACCGGCAAGCTCCCCGTCAATATCCTGGAAATTACAAGCGTGTTACTGCAAGTGATAAAAACAGAAGCCGCCGATACGTTTCAGTACCAAATCGACTATGCTCTGGCATTGGTAGCCTCTGGTAGTATTCCGCGTGAGTGTGGCGTACAGATTGCGATGATCGATTTGCTGATAGACGCTGGTGCATCCCCCGACGCCGCAATGGCCGCGCTGACACATGGTAATCTGGAGGCTGCCAAACATCTACTCGATCGTGGTGGTGTATTGAATCTGACATTAGCTGTTTGCCTGGAGCGAGCAGACGATATAAACAGGCTGGCTGATGTCGCTGCACCTGATGATAAGATAACGGCTCTTGCTGCCGCCGCTTTTTACGGGAACGAGCCTACGGTTAAAGCTCTTCTGGAAAGGCATATTGATCCTAACGGCTTCCCGCCGGTCGACAGTGGCTTTCACAGTCATGCCACTCCACTGCATCAGGCGGTGAGCTCGGGATCGTTGGCTTGTATAAAGCTATTGGTGCAAGCCGGTGCCCGTCTTGATGTCCGTGACAAGATCTATAACGGGACTCCGTTAGAATGGGCGTCTCATCTGCGAGGCGATGCGGATGATCAGACAAATACGGCTGGTTTTGCGAGTATTGAAACCTACCTCCGTTCGGTAATAAACTATTTATGACAGATCTGAAAGACTTTAAAGCCCTCGCCGATTCAATCCGTGAGCAATATTTCAACACAATCATCAGTGATGTGAACGATCACGTTGTGCGAATGAGTATCATGACCGACTCTTACCCATGGCACTATCACCCCAACTCAGATGAGACTTTTATCGGCGTTGAGGGAACAGTAATAGTTGAGACGGAAAATAGTCTCTTTGAGCTGACACCGGGATGTTGTATTACTATCCCCCGTAACGTGGTTCACAAAACAAGACCCAAAGAAAAGCGAAGTGTTAACCTGACAGTCGAAAGCCGGAATATGGAGACGGTTAATGTCAATCCGGAACAGGGTTAACTTATCTTATGTCGCTTCCTGTACTGTGCCGGCGTTATATCGATTATCCCAGCCTGTGCCGGGCGTAGTGAAAAACCCGGTGTTGTCCCGGTTTATTTTTTTAAAAATAGAATAACGGTGTGGTGGTAATAAGCCCGTGCAAACAGTTTTTTATTGTAGCATTATTGTCTATATTTTGATGATCAATGCAGTATGGCCCTGAAAAAAGGGGAGAGTTATGAATTCGTTGAAAAAAGACCTGGTGTTCGATAAGCTCTTTAAGGTATCGCCCGTGGGTATCAACATCGTGGATCTTGAGAATCGTCAACTGGTTCATACGAGTCAGTGGGTTATCAATCACATCGGATATTCAGAGGCAGAGTTCCTATCTTTAAGCGAAAATCTTTTTGAAGCCATTATCCACAAAGACGACCGGGAGGCCCAGCTACGCGCGTATCAGAGACTTATCGACGAGCCTTCTATTCTTTTTACAGAATGTAACTTGCGTTATCGGAAGAAGAACGGCGATTATGTGCCTGCTCTGGTCAGATTTTCTGTGCTGGATGTAGATGAGTATAACAAGCCCAGATATGCCCTCACAACAGCCCTCGATATTTCGGAGATCCTGGAACTGCGCGAACGCCTCAACGCCGAGCTTCGTAAGATGGATATCATATCGTACAAGAATAGCCATGAGCTCCGCGGGCCGGTTGCTACCATATTAGGATTGATTCAACTGATAGACTACCACGGACTTGGTGACGGTATCTCCGTAGAGATCATCAACGCGCTGAGAGACACTGTCAGGAAACTCGATTCCGTAATCGGGGAGATCAACGAGCACTCCGGCGGGTAACCGGAAGGCTGTATCTGAATATTTTCCGGCTTCATTGGAGGAGATCCATTTGTGTCGTTAATTTTACATCGGGCACATACAGATCATGCATCAATACGAAATCTACGGTTTATACCGTTGCAAATCACGGAAAGGAAAAGAACGGCGATAGCCTCCTATCTATAGCGTTAAGGGTTCGGTCTGCACTACTCTCACCAAAGACGACGTAATAAAACATAAGGAGACTGTATAGACTTCATTGGGAAGAAGAATTATCGAGATCTCTCACCTGACCCAGGTGGTAGGTAAATCGAACGTCGAGGTACAGCTTACTGAAGGTACTCTCGATAATAACGAGATCCTGATGCTGGCCTCCGACGGTTTTTACGGCGCACGGCCCGGGTCATTCAGTAAATTGGTCTCGAAGCTCGCTGCCACTGCGTCGTTTAAGGATGGCTTTGATGAAATGGTGAAAGATTTCGAGTTGATGCGTGGCGATGATTTAACTGTTGTAGCGCTGAAAAGATTTACTTGATTCAAGCAGCTTCCCGTACTCGCTTCCTGTGCCCGCGTCCCCAACGAATCATAGCATCAATAACCTCCTTAAGGCCTCGCGAGTAGGCTGTAGCCGAATATTCTACCGTTATAGGTTTTGTATTGCATACTTTGCGAGTCACGAGCTTGTTTTGTTCCAGTTCATTAAGCTCTTTAGAAAGTATTCTGGCAGACATACCTGTTTCCCGAAGCAACTCGCCGAATCGCTTTGTTCCATTTCTTACAAGAATCGATAAGATTACCATCTTCCACTTGCCACCCACTACGTACAGCGTGTCCTGGACCGCCAGGTGAGCATCATCACAGTTTTTATCGTGTTTTGCCATAGTAACAAAAATGTAACTACTATCCTTTGTGTAACAGGTTACAAACATATACCGTCTTGCCCATAGCTTTGCATCGTTAAGAAAAAAAACAGTAAAACTTATGAATATGCAGGAAAACAAGACAGGGAAAACGAAAATGATTATTGGTTGGGCGCTTTCCGCGATAGCAGCATTGTCCGTCGTAGCATCCGCTGTTGACAAAATTTACGGAAGCGAACATGCCATCGCGATGAGCACCTCGTTTGGATTATCTCCCGAAACATATCGCTGGCTTGGAATCGTGGAGCTTATCTCGATGGTCCTGTTTGCTATCCCCGGAACGGGCATCCTTGGTGTGATGTTATTAACATCCTATTTCGGCGGCGCGATAGCAACGCACCTTCAACATCAGCAGGATATCCTGTTCCCGGTGGTTTTTGAGATCATCATTTGGATTGCTGCCACGTTACGATATCCCGAATTATCGGGAAGACTGGCACAAGTCTTCAAGCGTTGATCCTTACGGCGATCGGTATATATTATTTTTATTTTATTTTTGTATTGATGAACCCTTACGCTGTACTAGGTGTATCTGTCAATGCCACTGACCAGGAGATAAAAAGTGCCTATCGCCGCCTGGTAAAGCGTTATCACCCTGATAGAAGACAGCCCGAGGCCTCACACGAGCAGATCGCCGCGATCAACGAAGCGTATGATATATTATCCGACCCGCAAAAACGCTCACAGTACGACAGGGGTTTTGCCGGGATCTTTTTCGAGCCACCACCGCCTCAACCCGAAGACCCTGTAGAGGTCTACAAGCGCGAGTTCAAACGGAAACGGTGGGAGCGGGAGAAACAGGAAAAGGAAAAGCGCCTTCAGCGAAGAAAAGGTAACTATACATTTCTGCGATTGGCGCATATGCCCATCCTGGTTTTTGCCATCGGCCTGGCGCTTTATGATTTGTTGCTCACGCCCGATGGATTCAACGAATTTCACTTACTGATGTGTGTCAATTCAGCGTATATCTGTTATAAAAACTGGTACACAGACGGTATATATAGGCTGGCCCGTGTTAATTTCTTCTTATTCATTATTATTTTACTGACCCTGGTGTTGTGATGCTGTTGGTAATGTTATTACCGGAATCTATATTTACTGAGAGTCAGACATACTAATAACATTATGAAAGTTTACAACACATCAACATGAAACTGAAATTTCTCATTCTGTTCTCTGTGACCTGTTCATTGGTCTTCGGACAGGATTATCGATCGGTTGTGGCCGAAGCCAACAGATTGTACAATAACAAAGAGTATGGTAAATCGGTAGAGGAGTACAGGAAAGCATTTAAGATCGAACAGAAGAACGGTTCCGATCTATACAATGCCGGTTGCTCCGCTGCACTGGCTGGCGATAAAAAGCTGGCGTTAGAATGGCTTAACCTTGCGCTGAAGGATGGCTGGTCAAATATTAAACATATAAAAATCGATTCCGACCTCACCTCGCTGCACGATACTAAAGCCTGGGATAAGCTCCTGGCAGATATGCAAAAGGAAGTAGACCGGATCGAAGCTAATTACGACAAACCCTTACAGGCGAAGCTACTGGCGATATTCGATGACGACCAGGGGATCAGGCGGCAATATATCTCAGCCCAGAAGCAGTATGGTTATAGAACCAGACAGGTGGATAGCCTGGGTAAAGTGATGATGTATAAGGACAGCCTGAACCTGATAAAGGTATCCGATGTCCTGGATCATTATGGATGGGTTGGCCCTGATAAGGTCGGTGGGATGGCCAGCCAGACATTGTTCCTGGTGGTTCAGCATTCCGATCTCAAGACACAGCAGAAGTATCTGCCGTTGATGAGAGAGGCCGTAAAGAACAAAAAGGCAGAGCCCAGCGCCTTAGCGCTCCTGGAAGACAGGGTTGCGCTGGGAGAAGGCCGGCGACAGATCTATGGAAGCCAGATCGGAAGGGATGACCAAACGCAAAAATATTATGTTCTGCCTCTTGAAGACGCAGACAACGTCGATAAGCGAAGAGCTTCGGTCGGACTTGGGCCGCTTGCAGACTATGTGAAGAGCTGGGATATAATCTGGAATGTTGAGGAATATAAAAGGCAACTACCGGATATCGAAGCCAAACCGAAATAGGTCAGTCGGTATCAGATAACCCGTGATTCAGAATAGAGGTCATACGCAGCCACCAGCGATTCCCTTCCCGACGAAGCTTTGTATGGTTCGTATTCCCCGATCTCATCGCGGCGCTCCGCATAAATAGGGCGGTAGCTCGATTCGTATTCGTCCCAGATGATCAGGAGGTAGTTATAACCTATTTTACTCTGGCGACCATTTTCCAGCCAGAGGTTGAAAACTTCTTCGTCCAGTGATTTGGGAAAGTCGGAGCCGTTGAACATAGTACCTGCTTAATACGGTGGAAAGTTAGATAAAGTCGGGCATTTGACAATGAGAAACAAAGAGGCCCTCTCAACAAGTCGAGAGGGCCTTTAAAGATAGTCTGCCCGGTAGTATATACCCGGGCAGACTTGTTTGTTTTATAACGTATCCGGTATGATTACCACACCGTTATTCTGTCGCTCTCCGGTTTATACATCTTGTCGCCGGGTTGAACATTAAAGGCGTTGTAGAAAGGCGTGAAGTTCATCAGTGGTCCGTTTACACGCCATCTTGCTGGTGAGTGAGGGTTGGTGTTGACGTACATCCGCAGGAACTCGTCCGTTGTTTTAACGCGCCATATTTTGGCTATGGAGATGAAGAAGCGCTGGTCGGGCGTGAAGCCGTCCAGTCTGGTGGTGTCTTTACCTTGCTCCGTCAGCTTGAAGGCATCGTAGGCGATGGCTACGCCGGCGATGTCGGCGGTATTTTCACCTAAGGTCAAAGGCCCTTTTACGTGTACGGAGTCGAGCACGGTAAACAGGTTGTATTGGTCAACTACCTGTTGTGTTTTGGCTTTGAACTTCTCGTAGTCGGCTTTGGCCCACCAGTTTGTTACGTTGCCGTCTTTGTCGTATTGAGCTCCCTGGTCGTCGAACGAGTGGGTGATCTCGTGACCGATCACCATGCCGATACCACCGTAGTTAAGTGCGTCGTCGGCCTCCAGGTCGAAGTAAGGAGTTTGCAGGATGCCGGCGGGGAATACGATCTCATTCAGCGGCGGGTTGTTATAGGCTGTTACAGTCGGCGGCGTGGTGTGCCATTCCGTTCTGTCGACAGTTTGCCCGATCTTGGAAAGGAAGTATACATAATCGTTTTTGTTGGCCGACAGACGATTTTCAAAATATGCATCTCTTTTTACTTCCACATTAGAATAATCTCTCCACTTATCGGGGTAGCCGATCTTTTCCGTGAAGGCAAGCAGCTTTTCTTTAGCCTTTGTCTTTGTAGAGTCGCTCATCCAGTCAAGGTTGTTGATGCGCGTCTCAAAAGCTTTCTTCAGGTTGTCGATAAGAACAGCCATACGTTTCTTGGATGCTTCCGGGAAATACTTTTTAACGTAGAGCTGAGCAAGTGCGTGGCCGAGCGAGCGGTCAACGGCCTGGGTCATCTCTTCGGCGCGTGTCTTTTTAACGGCCTGGCCGGTCAGTACTTTTGTATACTCGAAAGACGCATCGGCGAAAGGCTGGCTCAGGAGATTGGCATACGTAGTGAGCGCGTTAGCCTTGATGTATACTTTCCAGTTGTTGAGGGGAACGGATTTCAACAGGGTATTCAGCTTGTCGTAGTAAGCAGGTTGCGCGAGGTTCAGCGAATCGACTTTTGCCCCCAGATCGCTCAGCAGCGTTGCCCAGGCGAGGTTAGGGTGTTTCTTCGCGATGTCGGCAACAGCTACCTTATTGTAGTTTGCCTTTACATCCCTGAGCTCGATATTTGTTCTATGAGAAGAAGCCAGTTGTTTCTCTACGTCGTATGCTATCGATGCGTTTTTCTCGGCGGTAGCGGCATCGGTTCCCGTTAGCTGAAACAGGCTGGTAAGATATTTCTTGTAAGCGTTCTGGATACTCAGTGTTGCTTCATCCGTTTTGAAATAATAGTCTCTTTCGGGCAAGCCAATACCGGTTTGATATAACTGAACGATGTTGATGGTGCTGTGCTTGTCATCGGGGCCGACGCTAAAGCCGATGATCGAACCGTCGCCGGTCTTTTGTTCGTCAACCACCAGCTTCAGCAGCGAGGGTACGTCGCTGATGCCATCGATGCGGGCCAGCAGGGGTTTGATAGGTTCGTAACCACGTTTGTTGATCGTAACCGTGTCCATTCCGGATGCGTAAAAATCCCCCACTTTTTGCGCGATGCTTCCCGCCGGGTTGCTGCTTGCTGAAACGCTGTCCAGGATTCCGCGCAGGCGGATCCGCTGGGGAAAGTTCAGAAAGGAGTATGAGCCTACGCCGGTCTGGCCGGCAGGGATTTTGGCGGTGTCGTACCAGATGCCGTTCACATAAGCAAAGAAATCATCTCCGGGTTTTTTAGAAGAATCTATGCCCGTTATGATTACGTGCTTTGTTTCGGGGGCCGGTTTATTACAGGCCGCCGCCAGCAGAAGCAGGAGAGTAAGGTTTAAAAGTTTTTTCATGGTCTGTAGTTAGACTTTAAATCTATTCAAAAATGTATCAACTTGATTATTTAGAATGATTTGAACGGTAAAAAGCTTATATACAATGTGTTGGATAAGCCTTTAAATGAAACTTCAAAGACCTGGATATCCCTGACCGGACAAGCGCCTGGCGGATAAGGGCAATGGGCCATGAAAAAAGAAGAAGCTGCCCCTGCGGAGACAGCTTCCTGTGATGATAAACCGGATGGACTTCAGTGGTCCCTATATTTATTTACATCCTGTCTTGCGTATATGCCATAAGGAACGGTTGTCCCCTTGCTTGTTACGCTGAAGCTTATCCTTCCCACTCCGGGGCGGGAAGCTCCTGCATGCCGAGAACACCCAGGTTAGAAAAGTTTTTGTAGCAGGTACCACATTCAAGATGCTGGTAGCTCTTTATAGCCCAGTGGGCGCCACCGCAGTTCGGGCAACGGAGATCGTGACTGCGCTCAGTATATTGAGCGTCATAGAAACCGTATTCGTTCTTTTTCTGAGGGAATTTACCCTTGCCTTCTATCAACATTATATCAGAGAGAAGGTGTTTAAATTGCTGTAACATTTTTGTTTTTAAGATTAAATCAACTGTTATGTCTGTGATAAATTCTCATGCCTGGTTTGCATGAGCGCCCCAGGCCATGGCGCGTTGGACCGGCGGCGACCTGATCAATACGAATTGCCCGATCAAAATCCGGTTGATCTTTCGGTCATGTATGTATTGCGTAAAAAACAGTAGTGCATTTTCCTCAACCGGCGCAACGAATCTTCGTAATTACCTGGCCAATCGAAAGGCCTAAAACTTTTTCTATCCACCGTGCATCTTTAAAGGGTACCTAAATCTTACCCCCATGTTCAGAAATTACATCATCATCGGCTGGCGTAGTATTGTTAAGAACAAGGTCTACTCGGTTATCAATATCGCCGGGCTGGCGTTCGGATTGGCCATTGCTATACTGATCTGGCTATGGGTGGTGGACGAGGTCGGTTTTAACAAGTCGTTCAGGAATTACGACAGGATCACTCAGCTTTATCATCACATATCGTTTGGAGCCGAGGTGATGTCGATCGGCGATGTTCCCGCACCGATCGCCGATGAGTTGAAGAACAGCTACGCCGGCTTCGAGCAGGTGTGTCTTGTAAATCAGGCGGATGAACAGATCCTCAGTTTCGGCGACAAGGTTCAGACGGAGAATGGCCTGTTCGTCGACCCTCAGTTTCTGGATATGTTTTCAGTGGATCTTATGCAGCCTTCGCGCAAGCCTTTGGCCGATGTTCATTCTGTAGTTCTGTCGCGGACGCTTGCGGGCGCGTTGTTGGGCGATGATCCGATAGGGAAGACCATCAAATTGAATAACCGGGATCTTCTGACCGTCACGGGTGTGTACGATGATTTTCCAGCCAACTCGACCTTCTCTGAGGTGAAGCTGTTGTTGCCGATTGAATATTTCTTATCGTTGGATGAAGCGCATCAAAGGAAACGGCATAGTTGGGAAGACTATTCGTTCGAGTGTTTTGCGCTTTTGAAGAACAAATCAGAGCTTGATAACTATAGCCAAAAAGTTGAGAAGGTGTTGTTTGAAAAGGCGTCGTCTGATGGGAAGGCATTAAATCCACGAGGATTCCTGTTTCCTATGAAAGACTGGCATCTCCGGGGAGAGTTCAAGAACAGGGTAAATACAGGAGGACAGATCCAATTTGTCTGGTTGTTTGGCCTGATCGGGATATTCGTTCTGCTGCTGGCGTGCATCAACTTTATAAACCTGAGCACGGCGCGAAGCGAAAGCCGATCGCGGGAGGTTGGCGTCAGAAAAGTGATGGGCTCGCTTCGCATACAGCTTATAGGTCAGTTTCTGAGCGAATCATTTATAGTAGTATCGTGTGCCTATCTGCTGGGATTTACGACTGCAGTTCTTACGTTACCATGGTTCAATCTTTTGTCCGGAAAGAAGATCGTAATCAGTTGGGATGACCCGTCGTTCGTTTGGATGTCGATTGCTTTTGTTGTGATCACCAGTGTGTCAGCCGGAATATACCCGGCGGTTTACCTATCATCCTTCCACCCGGTAAGAGCGCTAAAGGGCCGGTTAAGAACCGGACGTTTTGAATCGCTGCCGCGAAATGTTTTGGTGATACTGCAATTCACTGCCTCGATCATTCTTATTGTAGGCACAATCGTTGTATATCAACAGATCCAGTATGCAAGGAACAGGCCTGTGGGTTTTGATCGGGAGGCAATTTTATATATCGCTGTCCGGACAGACGACCTGGCAAAGGTCGATTACAATTCGCTGCGCAATGAGCTTCTGGCAACCGGAGTGGTAGATAATGCAGCATGGTCCGATTTTCCCATTACCGGCTCGATGGGAGCGGATGCCTCGTTAACATGGGAAGGCAAAGATCCCGCCGTAAGACCGCTTGTGGCAATGAATAGCTGTAGCCACGACTTTCCAAAAACAAATGGCTTCCGGTTCGTTCAGGGAAGGGACTTTTCCAGGGAACTTGCTACCGACTCGTCCGCTGTTATAATCAATGAGATGGCAGCAGATCTGATCGGGAGAGAAAATATTATCGGAAAGAAGATCCGTTTTGCCTCGGGCAAAGACAAGCAGATCGTCGGGGTGATAAAGGATCAGATCCGGTGGACACCTTTTATGAAACAGTCTCCACACATATATTATATCGACTACGCCGAAAGAGGGTACCTGACCATCAGGCTTGTTTCTCACACTGGAGTGGAGACGGCACTAACCCGTATTGAAACGGTTATCAGGAAATTCGACCCCGCAGCGCCCTTCGAATATAAATTTGTGGACGACGATTACGCGCAGCACTTCCACAACGAAGAAAGGGTCGGCAAGCTCGCAACCATATTTTCCACGCTGGCGCTTTTTATAAGCTGTATCGGTGTATTTGGACTCTCTGCTTTCACCGCCAGTCAGCGCATAAAGGAGATCGGTATCCGAAAAGTGCTGGGTGCCTCCGTATTCGCTGTCTGGAAACTTCTTTCCAGGGACTTTATCAGGATAATATGTATCGCTATTTCCGCAGGCACTCCACTGGCCTATTACCTGATCACGCAATGGCTGGAACAATACGACTACCGCATCCAGATATCATGGACCATATTTGCATTAACGGCTCTGATGATGATCGTCATAACCTTACTAACCGTAAGCTACCAAACGATCCGAGCAGCATTAATGAATCCTACGGACAGCTTAAAAGCAGAATAAACATAAAAAAGTCTCTATCCCGATAACAATCGGGATAGAGACTAGATGCTGCATTTTATTCATCCTGTCCATCCTTACAACTTGTCCCGATCCGTATCGGGATCTTATAAATCCTGCCGTGTCCCGATAATTATCGGGGTTCAGACAATTTCGCCCACGCCTCCTGTGCTCTCCCCATTTCGCTGAGATGTGGATGTGTAGCCGCGGTGATTTCCGTACGCAGCAGACCGTAGAGCCTGTCCAGTCGTTCAGCTCCCTTTTGAGCGAATATTTTCCACTCTTCTATCGTAAATACATATACGTTCAGCGAACATTGAATGTCGACCGCGCTGTCTTTAGCTTTTTCGTGAAAATAGAAGGCATCATCAGCGGACGCTGTCCAGCAGAGGTGAATGGCAGACCCGTTTTTCCGGAACATCAGCCGATTGTTGTGCAGGGGTACGTTCCAACCGAAATAGAGGCGTTTTTCATCGGAATCCTCCGTGTTGATCTCAAGGCCATCCAGCTCGTCGGGGGAAGCCAGTTCGACGTAATCTTCGTAGACCGCGTGGGCATACTCCGTGTGTGAAGGGTTCAGTTTGGCCTTCTGCTCAAGTTCGATGGCGGCGATCTCCTCAGCGCTGTATGTTCCTTCAAAAGTGGTAATATCGATGGTCAACAAATATCTGTTCTCCTCCTCCGTTCTCAATAACACCAGGTCTGCCACCCGTATTTCATCGAAGTATATCAGACCGTCCTGGTGAAAGATCTTTATGTATTGCATGGCATAAACATAAGGCGATTTTTTTAGATTTACGTCAATGAATTTAATTGACTAATCGCTCCCGAGCCAGCCTGGTATCGGGTAAGAGCTTGCTGCAACGTACAGCGATTTTCACTACTTTTATCCCATGAATCACATGGGATCGTTCCTCGACCGCTTCAGGCAGAATGATAAGCTGCCGATCCGTATCGCTTCTCCCGCGTTCGGACAGCCGTCAGCGGATATGATCAATGAATTCGGGTTTATACAACGGACTGCTTTCTATTGTTTTCTTTTTATGATAAAGGGCAGCGCTGCATACAGCGTCGACCTCAAACCGTTTGACGTCGGTGACAACGAGGTGCTGTTTATCCTGCCACACCAGATGCTGGAGTTGCCAGAAAACAAACATGATACCGACTATTTCAAGATCGGTTTTGATGACAGCTGTCTCGCACTGTTGCCGAAACAATATACGTTCCTGGTTGATCCCTTGAACAATCAGAAGATTACCTTCTCCGATCCTGCCGCGGGCAGATTGAGATCTGTTTTTCAAATACTGGCCGGGTTGCTGCGTGCTATGGATACGGCTCCCGAGCTTATCCTGGCGCATCTTAACAGCTTGCTCACGGAGATCGATACAGCCTATTTTGCAACGGATCAGAATCCGGCAGACGGCAAGCTTTCCCGCTACATCAGCTTCAAGCTTTTTGTCGAGCAGAACCTCACAGACCACCCGACGATCAGCGACATCGCTGAAAAACTGGCGGTCAATCCCAATACATTAT
>Ga0247762_1000188_pt1 | contig 24328 bp, 23 predicted proteins | sample UWRJL081202R4_FD_181016 | JGI IMG/M metagenome (GOLD analysis project Ga0247762, IMG submission 181016) | Plant litter microbial communities from Arlington Agricultural Research Station in Wisconsin, United States - UWRJ-L081-202R-4 | ecosystem: Environmental > Terrestrial > Plant litter >...
AGCAATTTGGCATAACCATCGTCTGCACCCGCGTTGGCAACACCCTGGAATTGGAAACACGTGGCATGAAAATGCCGCTGGATGCATTGGCAAACAATAAGTTTATGAATACATCGTTCGGCTTCTTCTTCACGTTTAATAAAGAGAAACAGGAACTGGTCATCCAGGATGTTGATGATACATATTACCTGAAGAAACAGAAAAAATCGGAATAAGTACCAGCCAGTCTCGAAAGCGAAGCGACTGCGGCCTAACGCTCGAAGCCAGTGACCAAAAACACAAACAGTCCCGCTATCATGCACATAAGAATGATCGAAAAAACAACCGCACCCGCCGCTATCGGATATCTGAACCCTCTACGCTTAAGCACACGAAACGACCATAGTGATAGAAGAAAGGCGATCAGTACAAGAGCGAGAAGAAACGCAATGAGTATTCCCATGGTAATATCCGGTTTGTTTCGGAATTTGATTCAGTCTGCCCTATGAAACGCTGTTGTTCAAAAAAGGATACAATAGAATAAACCCGGAATCCATCCTAAACACCTGACACATATTTGAATCTCGGTCAATACGCTAGAACACAGTAAAATCCACACGCCGGTTAAGCTGACGGCCTTCATTGGTCTTATTGGTATTGCTCTTCACTTGCTCACCATAACCTACAATCGATATGCGCTCGTCAGGCACACCCATATCCATCATCAGCTGACGGATTTTCTGTACACGTTTTATCGATAGCTGCATGTTATACTGATCGTCGCCATAACTATCGGTGTGTCCTTCAATCAAAATAGTACGCCCTTGCAGCGCATATTCAACGGCTACGAGAAAGGGCTCCATGTCCACCACAGAGAATTCATCCTGTGCAAAGGTGAAGTATAGTGGCGCAAGTACTAATGGGTAAACGTTGGTCTTGCTGGCCAGCTTATCGGCCACCTTCTTTCTTACCTGTGCTTGTTGTTCGGAGCTTGGTGTAGGCAGCTTGTTCTCCGCTAACACCTTGTCTTCATTCTTATGAAGTTGCACCAGCTTCTCGGCGCTGATCTCTTCTATTTTTGGCGGAGTCTTGGGGGTATCGGCAGGCTTGGGTGTTACATCGGCTTTAGCCACAGTGACAGGCTTGGGTTTGACGTCCGATGCCAGCACCATTCCTCCTGATTCCTGAGACCGGTTATAGCGTGCACGCACCTTACGAGGCTTCGATGTACGCTTACGAGCCAAAAGGTCACACGCTTTTTTATACTGAGAAGCCTGTTTACGAAAATGTGATTTTTGAAACCGCTTGTTGTCTTTTCTATAATCCTGGCCATGCACGGTAAAGAAAGACGCAATGGTCAACAGGATGGCGAGCGATACACCATAGATAAGCTTGAGATAAGTGCCTGTCCCTGCATTGGTCGCGGCGGCATGCGTCATATGATCCATAGAGTGGTTTTGCTCGTGAAACAGCGGTTGCTTATAAGCTATAACCTAAAAGCATACCACATCGGGGCCATTAGCATGAAGCTGTTAAGCAACTGCTATCGGAAAGGGATCATTTTTGCACCAATATCAGTTTTTTATTTGTGATTTCGTCAAGTACCGATAACATTTGATTCAAAACCCGGGTATGAATTCAAGCCGTTCTTTCCATCTTCGAGAAAATTAGTCCCAATTCGTAATCAAATACTACTATACTAGTTTCATATCAAAAGCATCAACAGATAACGCCACCGCAACACGCTTCTAAAAACTTTCACAAATCATACACAAATCTTACAAGCCCTTGTAGGGATAGCGTATTTGATCGAGGTCTTTCTTTAACAACTCGATATCTTCAAGCTCGGGATTAATCTTAAAAACAATTTCTTTCGTCAACACGCGGTGTTCATAGATATGCTTTACAAGATCTATCTTCAGCTTGTTCGATTCGAACTCGTCTTCATAGTATTCCAGGGCCCACTTCCTGTAGGTTTCAGGATTGTTATCGAGAATATATAAAAGGTCGGCGCTGCCATCGCCATAGTCATCATCCGGAAAGTCTATGTCGCCACGCTTCCAGGATGAATCTTTCGATTCGCGCCATATACAAAAGGTCGTCCCGATGGATCTTACCGGCTCACCAAAAATGAAGTCATGAAACACAGCCGGCAGCTCATCAACAACCCCTGAATAAATATGTTGCTCGAGAATTGTTTTCTTATTACCGAACAGTAAAGCAACCTTATCTCTCAAATTAACGGGCTTCAGCTCGCGTTCCTTCCAGTTGCTCATCGTGCTATCGTGTGCAAAGCCGCTGATCACTGCCCCATGATCGCTGAACAACACAAGGAACTCATCACCCGAGCCATCGCGCATGCTGAAGCACTCTTCGCTCTGCCCCCAGTTCGTATCGTAACTGTAATACCGCGACTCCCAGTCGGGACAGATGATGGCGTCCAGAGTGGCCAGGGCTTTACCCAACTGTTTAAGCGCGGCGATATCGGGAAGAGTATCCAGGCTGATGATGGCGTTTGATCCGTTCATAACGACTGAGGTAATAACGATGCCGCCAAAGATATGTAGGCCGCGCTACTGCAACAACCGGCTGTACATTTTTCTTTCTCATGTGAAAAAGTTGTTATTTTATTCCATGGACCGCGTAACACTCACAAAATCTCAAGCCCGTAAAATCATATTGCATGCAAGCGGATTATCGAAACCCGCTCAGTTCGGAAAGGGCCAGGAAGCCGTATATAAAGTGATCGATCATTTGGGATTTCTGCAGGTAGATACCAACTACGTCGTGGAACGCGCGCATCACCACGCCCTGGCCGCACGTATACCCGGCTACAAACCCGAATGGATAGAGCAGATGCAAACCGACGGCCGGATCTTTGAGTTTTGGACATTTGCATCTGGCTATATCCCCATGAACGAATACCGTTACTCACTACCGGTAATGGAGAGCTTTGCTGCAAGAAGAAAAGAGCTGACACATGCCGAAGTAAACCTGATGAAGCGGATCCTCGACCGGATAGAACGCGAAGGCCCGCTGATGGCACGCGACATCGAGAACGACCGCGTTACCAAAAGCTCAGGCTGGTGGGACTGGCGCCCTTCAAAACTCGCACTGGAACGCCTGCATCTGGACGGCAGCCTGCTGACCACACGCCGTAAAGATTTCCAAAAGGTATACGACCTACCCGACAATCTCATCCCATCATCCATAGACCGTACCAAACCCACCGCACAGGAGTATGCACGATATACAATACAACGATCGCTGCGGGCGCTGGGCATAGCATACATCAAAGACATAGCCTGGCGGGGCCGTTATGTAAATAACGAGATCAAGACCGAGCTGCAAAAGATGGTAGACGAAGGAGAAGTTTGTATCGTAAGCATAAAAGACCAGAAGACCGCACCGCTCTATATGCTTCCCGTATATAAAACAAAAAAGATAGAGCTCTCAGGCGATGTGTTCATACTCTCACCGTTCGACAATTTGAATGTCCTCCGGCACCGGCTGCGCGACTTCTTCGATTTCGACTACCAGGTAGAATGTTTCGTACCCGAAGCAAAGCGCAAGTATGGCTACTTCTCACTACCCATATTGATGGGCGACACCTTCATTGCCCGCATGGATGCAAAGGCCGACCGGAAACAAAACACGCTAACGATCAATAACCTTCATTTCGAGTCCATCAAGCTCACCAGGCCTACGCTCGACAAGCTGATAGAAGCCATTGAGAACTATGCAAAGTTCAATCAATGCGCCGCCATAACAATCGAAAAGACAAACGATGCAGCGGCCCTGAAGGCGATCACAAAAGCATTTCCACCCAAACCTCAGGCTAAAGCCAAAAAACGTAAATAGATATCGCTAATGCAGGCTGATCACCCGCGTCATACGCCAGCGCCCGTTCTCACGCTTCCACAGGTGAACGAACTTTGAGTAATGCGGCTTTGCATCAGGCTCCTGGTTGTTGTGAAAGGTATGCAGCCCCATTTCCACAGCACCGAAGTTCGCGATGGGGTAAACTTCAATGCTGCCGGCTTTTAGCTGGCGACTTACCTTGCCGCAGATGTTCTGCTGCAGCGCAGCCATAATCGCTTGCTTGGATGTAGTAACGCCACCCTGGTCGTGATAGAATTCCAGGTCTTCACTGATCATGGAATCCATCGCCTGCAGTTTGCAATGGTTATAGGCATCTTCCCAGGCCGCGTCCATAACAGCAATGCTGTCGTACAGCGACCGGGCCGTGGTACATTCGATGGCAACTTCCGATGCCGGTGCGTGATCGGCGGTCATGCTCATTAGCGTAACCAACGTAGTTGTGCAAAACAACACAATTCCGGGTATATAGAACTTCATAGGTTTGCTATTTATACATAGCTAGCTGTAGGCACATACCATACCAACCGCAAAAACACGGATTTGGAAGCCCTGATGAAGATGCGTTATTCAGATCTGAACACAAAAGTGTCCGTTTTCACGCAGCCGTACAGCATGATATTGCCTTGCCTGTTTAGCCACCGATGGCTTTCTTCAGATCAACCAGGCGCTGACGCACGTTGCGCCTCAGAATATAGCCAATAACAGGTCTCACAAGATTGAACGGGAACCTCAACGAGAAGGAATAAAGAAACGCAACTTCTGTAATGCCTGAAGCCTGCTCGCGAAAGTTCCACGAAGCCGCAAACGTCTTGAAAAGATAAGGCCCCTTCGTCATTTTAATAGCGGCCACCTTCGGACGATTGTAAGAAACATAAATGGTTTCCATACCCTGTCCGTTATGCGCAACACACCACGCCTTCACATCTTTACCAGCCTCTACAGCACCATCGAGCAGCCGTGCCTCGATCAGGAAAGTATCCCACTGAAGACGACTATTATAATCCTGTGTGTAGTCGAAAATACGATCAGCAGGAGCCTGTATGATGATCTGTTCCGAAAATTTAACAGCGCTCATTTCATGAACATTAAATGGTATAATATCTTAGACATGGCGCTCAGTAGGATTATAACCGAACTGCTTTTTAAAAGCATACGAAAAGTGCGAAAGGTTTTCAAAACCGGCATCTGCATAGACATCAGACGGCCGCCGCTTCTTCTCCACGATCTGATAATGGGCCAGTTCCAGCCGCTTTTGAGTAAGCCACCGGCCAGGGCTGATATTGAATATCTTTCTGAAATCTTTCTTGAACGTAGTCAGGCTCCGGCCGGTAAGATACCCGAATTTTTCCAGCGACAGGTTGAACATATAGTTCTGCTCCATAAAGTCTGCAAGGTCTACTTTGCCCGGTTCCTCAAAAGAGCTGAGTATCTGGTCTGCGGTATTATCACACTTATGGAGAACAATGAGCGCCTCTTGTATTTTTACTTCGGCTATATCCTCCGGAAGTTCGTCGTTCATCGCAAAGTAAGGCAACAGCGAGTTGAACAAACTCTCCAACAACGGATGCTTCGCAAAAGCCAGATGCGAAGCTATACGTTGTTGTGGTACTTTAACCGGATGTGCCGTATAGTGCCTGCGTAGCAGCTCTTCGGGAAACAGGATCGAGATAGACTTGAAATCCATCCCATCCTGCGGGTATTTGAGCAGACGCCCCAGTTGATTACGGGGTATCAGTACGGTGTCGCCGGCGCGAAACGTTTGGGTATGATTAGCGTAAGCGATCTCAAATACACCAGCAAAAACATGCACCAAAGCGTGCTGCGGAAGTATAACCTCACGGCTATGGTGCTTTTGCTTTTTGCAAGACAGAAAGATCCTTCCTTTTAGTTCTGCTCCCGGATATTCCATAAACCACAAAGTTAAACATTATAACGCGTATCCCGATAAACGGCCACTACCTGATGAGCTTTAAACGGATCAGGCTTTCCGCAGTGGCTACTACAGCTTCTTCATTCGTACGCGGCATCCAGCCAAGCAGGCGACGCGCCTTTTCATTACTGGCACTCATGGGCATACCGAGATAAGGAACTATCAATTTTACCTGCGGATTGAACAATGCTATTATCCGTACAAACCAGTTGGATAGCTCTCGCCGCGGTGCCTTCTGGCCCGCCTCTCCAAGCCGCGACCTCAATACCCTGGCGATGTCCATGATAGACATAGACTCGCCGGCTACCGCCAGAAAGCGCTCGCCATTAGCCTGCGGAGCCGTCATAGCCTTCACGTGTAGATCAGCCACGTCGCGCACGTCCACATAACCGGAGCTGATCTTCGGACACCCCGATAACTCTCCGTTCAGCATTCTGTGAATCGTGTTGATAGAGTGCGTATAGTCCGCGGCTAAAACAGGGCCAAGCACACCGACCGGATTCACTACGGCAAGCTCAAGGCCGTTACCATCTTTCTTAATAAAATCCCACGCGTCCTTCTCCGCCAGTGTCTTCGATTTTTGATACGGAGGAACCGGTTTGCTTAGATCCGTCCAATCCTGCTCCGTATAAGCCGTTGTCTTACCACCTCCGTAGCCTACCGCGCCAAAGGCCGACGTAAGCACTACACGATGTACACCGGCATCACGCGCCGCCTTTAAAACGCGTAGCACACCTTCCCGGGCCGGCCGGATAAAAGCATCTTCGTCGGCCGCATGCCCTGGCGTAGGCGAGGCCACGTGCAGCACATATGTACATCCTGAAACAGCCTCCGCCCATCCGCGGTCCTGCATCAGGTCCGCTTCCACGAAAGAAAGATCATCAAACGATTGAATACCGCCTTCTTTCAGCATAGCCAGCACTTCAGCAGAGCGTTTAGCAGAGCGCAAAGTAGTCCGCACTTTATAGCCCGACTTTAATAACGCGATAACGCAATACGACGCAATAAAACCGGAACCACCGGTTACCAACACAGTTTCTTCTCTATTCGAATTTTTCATCATGCTTTAGTTTCATGCAAAACTAGAGATGATCCATCCGAATCACTTTGCTTAAAAGGCGCGAATTACTTTGTTAAAAAGGCGCGGAACGATCCGGCTTTAGCTGAGCATGTCTTTCAGAACAACATCTTCCTCATCCAGAAACTCCATCAGGCGCGTCCCCTCCTTGTTGGTAATGTATTTATCAGCACCCGCATCCAGCAGCAGCCGGGCACATTCAACCTGGTTACGCACATTTCCTCCATCCTGATTTTTATAACCGTGAATAGCCCATAACAACGGAGTGCTCGTAAAGTCAATACACAGCTTATGAATATCCGCGCCTGCGCGGATCAAACGATCCACTAACCTATCCTGTCCCGTCCATGCCGCCCAGTGCAGCCCCGTACCCCCGTGCGTACCCGCATGATGTATAGCTGCACCACGATCTATATATAACAACCCGACCTTCTCAGCCAACAGACTCGCCGCGGCAATAAGCGGTGTATCCCTCCCATGTATGAGCTCACCACCATTTACATCGGCACCGTGCTCCAGGAACACACCGGCTATAGCAGCACCCTCATCATCGGAGAGCGACTTACTAAAAACACCATCACAGATCCTGTGCAGGGGGTGAGCCAATGTCAGATTTCGCTCATCATAGGGAATACCGACATTGGCCAGTTCGGGCCTTTCAGTAAGCAGCCTGTGCAGCCCTGCAAGATCTTTGGAGGCGATAAGCTTCTTTATGTCCGTCATACAGTGAAGATAGCAATTAATTCATGTCCGCTAACGATCAATTTTTCTCAAAAATGTACAACCTGTAACGACAAGAGCAAAGATTAAGTAAATTTATTTGAGTTCCGTAAAACCGGAATCGTATTTGAAACATCCTTACGTTATACAATCCATATCGTATGCTGAAACACTATATAACCCTGGCCCTGCGAACGCTGTGGCGCAAGAAATTTCACACGGCAATAAACGTTGCCGGCCTGACCGTGGGTATTACGGCCTGCCTCGTGATCTACCTCATTGTAAGCTTCGAGCTGAGCTTTAATAAAGGCATACCCGACTACGACCGCATCTATCGCGTACACTCGAAATTCGGCGGGGCATTCATTGGCCTGAACCGGTCAGTGCCTACAGCAGTCAGCGAATACAGTCGCGAGCAGATGAAAGGCATAGAGAAGGTAGCAATGTTTATAACATTCTCCGGAAAAGTAGCAATACCCGGAGCAGGAGCACCCAAAACCTTCGAAGAGGAATCAGCCATCGCCATTACAACAGCCGACTACTTCAATGTATTTCAGGGATACGAATGGATTGCCGGCTCACCAGAAGTATTGACCAGGCCCCACCAGATAGTACTGACCGAAAGCCAGGCCAGAAAGTATTTCGGCGACATCGACATACAGACACTCGCCGGCCGCGAGATCACCTACCGTGATTCGATAACGGCACACGTAGGCGGCATCGTGCGCGACCTGCCCTACCGCACAGACCTTGCCCTTACAGAGTTCATCAGCATGCCCACCATAGAAGCCAGCGGCCTGAAATACGGCTATCACCTCAACAGCTGGAGCTCTTTCAGCAGCAGTACGCAGATATTCATGAAGGCCATACCCGGCACAACCTACGAACAGCTCCAGGCACAGATCCCTGGCATGAACGATGCCTTCCGCAAAAACTCCAAGTGGGATGCACTGGAAACATTCGAAATACAACCACTGTCAGACCTGCATTATGATACAGGAACAGGCATCTTCGACTTCAGCACCGACATCGCCCACCGGCCTACATTGCTTGCGCTGGGAGGCGTAGCAATACTGCTGCTTATCATCGGATCGATAAACTTCATAAACCTCGAAACAGCGCAAGCCTTACGCCGCGCAAAAGAGGTAGGCGTACGAAAAGTGCTGGGCAGCACCCGCACAAGACTCATTACGCAGTTTGTATGCGAGGGAACACTGCTTACCCTGGCCTCCGTGTTACTTGCGTTACCATTCACAGAGCTCAGCCTTTCCATGTTCTCTGAATTTGTTCCGGCCGGCGTCCGCTTCGACATCGTAGCGATGATACCGGTATTGCTTTTCATTACCGTATTTATCGGCGTACTCGCCAGCAGCTATCCCGCATTTATATTATCAGGCTTCCTTCCTGCAGTCGTATTGAAAAGCCAATCACCCGGCAGCACAGCCGCCGGCAGCGCCTACATGCGCAAAGCGCTTATCGTATTTCAGTTCACCTTCGCCCAGGTACTTATCCTGGGCACAATACTGGTGGGCGCGCAGATCCGGTATGTATTGAACAAAGACCTCGGCTTCCAAAGAGACGCCATCGTATATTTCCGTGCACCCTCATCAGCACCGCCTGAAAAAGTACAGCTACTCAAGCACGAGCTGGAGACACTCCCGGGAATGGCAGGGCTCGCATTAAGCGAATCGCCACCAGCCGATAACGGGTGGAGCTCTTCGTTGATAGAATATTATGTAGGAAACGAAAAGCTGACGATCAACGCCTTTCGCAAATTTGGCGACGAGAACTACGTCGGGTTGTACAACATGCAGATCCTTGCCGGCAGAAACCTCCAGCCCAGCGACACACTCCGCGAGATAATCATAAATGAAACCATGTCTACGCTGCTCGGCTATAGCACACCGCAGGAAGCGCTAGGCATGAACCTGAACATCTATAACCGAAAGATTCCTGTAGTGGGCGTCGTTAAAGATTTTCATACGCAATCATTACGCAGCGAGATAGAGCCCGTAATCATTGGCAATGAAACAAAGGTCTTCCGATGCGTCAATATACAGCTTGCCGCCGCCGGCGAAAACGGACAAACGCTGCACGAACAACTCGAACAGGTAGAAAAAATATGGAAAAAAATATATCCGGATGCCCCCTTCGAATACAAATTCCTCGACGACACTATTCGTAATTTCTACAACACCGAGCAACGCACCTCCAAGCTGGCCTATACCGCCACAGCGCTCGCCATCTTTATCTCTTGCCTTGGGCTGTTCGGCCTTGCATCCTATACATCCCTGCAGCGCACACGAGAGATCGGCATCCGCAAAATATTTGGAGCCACAGTAAAACAGATTGTAATATTACTCTCCAAAGATTTCATCATCCTGGTAGCAGTAGCCTTTGTACTGGCAGCACCCATAGCGTGGATCAGCATGAACTTCTGGCTTGAACGGTTCTCGTACCGCATCACACCGGGAATATGGATGTTCATCCTGACGGCAGTAGTTACTGGCATAATCGCCTTTGTCACGGTAGGGTACCAAACCCTGAAGGCCTCTGCCAGAAACCCTGTCGATAGCTTAAGACATGAATAGGAAAAACTGAGCATCAGCAAACAGGAAGGCGGTCCGCAAAGAACCGCCTTCCTTTTTTATATAACATACGGCTGATTAACGAAACTAAAATGATCTGTCGTCAGCCGAAGGGCCGTAAATAGAAGGAACCAGAATATCATTGAGCCGCATGTATACAGTAAGCTGTCCGCGGTGATGAACCCAGTGGTTCAGGGTAGAGCTGATGCTCTCCAGTTTCGGCGTGTGCATCAGAACAGTGCTGCCGTTGCGCAGCTCGAAAGGAGTTTTCACACTTTCTTCGGAAATGTTCGACAGCGCCTCCTCGGCGGCTTTGATATTCGAATCATAGTGTGCCAATAGGGCCGCCGTAGTGCTGAGTTGAAATTGCTGGAAGGTAACAAAATCGACCACGGATTCCTTTACCATGGTAACAATCCACCGGGGTATATCGGCAACCAGCAGCGTGAGATAGCCCATCTCCATGGACTTCTCGTGGGGTTTGAATTTATAAACGCTCTCCGGTATGCGCTCCAGGCACTTACGGGTGGCAATAGACTCGGCCCGGAGCTCGGTCAGGTACGGCTCGCAAAGTTGTTTTGCATTCATAATATGAGGGGTTTTTGTTAACCTAAAGTAAAAATTATCATGCCGCCCTTCAATACCGCAATACAGGCTAATAACTGAACTTTAGTATCTTTGAAAAAATCCGCCATTACCAGCATGAGCGCAAAAGAGATCTTACGGGAACACATCGCCAAAACCATAACACTGACCGATGAGCAATTCGATTATTTCTTTTCGCACTTTAAACCCCTGTCGTATAAAAAGGGTCAGGTAATACTCTCGCCAGGTGACGCGGTAGACTGTGAATACTTTGTGGTGGAAGGCTGCCTCAAGTCGTTCTACACTAACGCCGACCTGAAAATGTTTATCCTCCAGTTTGCCATGCCCACATGGTGGACAGCCGACTACAGCTCCCTTTATAGCTCAGCGCCCGCCACCATTACAATAGACTGTGTAACCGATACCGAGATCCTTTGCCTCTCAAGCGCCGACCGCGAAAAACTCTGCCACGAGATCCATCCTATAGAATACTTCTTCCGCTGGCGCGTTAACCGCGGCTATGTGGCCTCACAAAAGCGACTGCTCTCGCTGATGAACAACGATGTGAAACACCGCTACGAAGAGCTGTTGCAACAATACCCGCAATTATACAACCTCGTACCCAAACAACTCATCGCCGCTTATCTCGGCGTATCCCGCGAAACACTGAGCCGTCTGCACAATCATTCCTGAAAAAAGTGATGTAGATCACATAATACATTCGCCGCATCACAATGTGATGTAGGTCAACCTGATATTTCCTCCCTAACGGCAAACTTTGTGTCATCACAAAAACACAAAGACATAACCCGCCATGCCTGCACCAAACAGGATTGGCATAAATACTCACCCATATGCCGTACATCAAAATCGAACTCACCAGGGAAGGCGTTACACGCCAGCAAAAACAACAGCTTATCAAAGGGGTAACAGACCTCATGACCAATGTACTGAATAAAGATCCCCACCTCACCCACGTAGTGATCCAGGAAGTAGAGCTGGACGACTGGGGATATGCCGGCGACCAGGTATCGGTACTTCGCGAAAAAGGAATAACAGCAGACAAAAAATAATCCAGATAATACCATGAAAAAACAAACCATCATCGTAACCGGCGCATCGTCCGGTATCGGTAAAGGGGTAGCCCAATACTTTCTGAACAAAGGAGACAACGTAGTAATAAACTCCACTACAGCCGACAAACTCGAGAAAGCATATCGCGAGCTCGGCGCAGGCCCCAACCTGGCCATGGTTGCCGGCAACATAAGTGACAAAAGCACCGGACAGAAGCTGGCAGCTACCGCCATCGGGAAATTCGGTTCGATAGATGTGCTGATCAACAACGCCGGGATCTTCGAAACAAAACCTTTCCTCGAAGTAGACGAAGCGTACCTCGATCGCTTTTTGACCACCAACCTGAAGGGCACATATTTTACCACACAGGCCGTGATCCCGCAAATGCTGAAACAACACAGCGGCGCCGTAGTCAACATCGGCACGCCGCTGGTAGGCCGCGCCTTCGGTGGCGTACCGGCAACTGCGCCGATCGTAAGTAAAGGTGGCATCCACGCGCTTACCATACAGCTCGCTGCCGAATTCGGCAAAGCCAACATACGTATCAACACCGTCGCTCCCGGCGTGATCCGCACACCCATGCACGGCGACAGTGCAGACAACAGCGCCGGCATTCACCTGCTGAATCGTGTAGGCGAGATCGACGAAGTAGCCCAAATGGTCTATGCTGTAGCGACAAACACATTCCTGACAGGAGCGATCATCAATGTCGATGGCGGTACCTTTGCCGGACATAACCTTTAAGTGACTATATACAGCTGCCGTTGTCATAAATAGCGACGGCAGCTGTAAAGATGTCCGGACTTTGTTGCAATACACGCAAGCCGTTTTATAAATTGAACAGCCGATGGGCCGGCCCTCTGCGCCATACCAAATAAAACAAAGACTATGTGGAACAAGACACGAGTTACAGAACTACTGGATGTTGAATATCCCATCGTATTAGGTCCCTTCGGCGGCGGCCTTTCAACCGTAGAGCTTACGGCCGCCGTATCCAATGCCGGCGGCTTGGGCGGTTATGGCGCCTACACGATAAATGCCTCCGAGATCTACGAAATAGATAAGCAGATAAAAACCAAAACAAACAAACCTTATAACCTCAACCTCTGGGTATCGGATACCGATGCCGTAAACGGCGAAGTAACCGACGAGCAATACGAGCAAACTGTAAAAGCATTCAAGCCGTATTTCGACGAAGCAGGCATACCCGTACCGCCAAAGCCCGCACCCTTTAAGACGCGATTCGAAAACCAGCTGCAGGCCGTACTCGATATCCGACCGAAGGTATTCAGCTTTATGTTCGGCACGTTGCCGGCCGACATACTGGAAGAATGTCGCAAGCGGGGTATTAAAACATTAGGTGCTGCCACAACGCTGGACGAAGCAATAGCCCTGGAAGCAACAGGCGTAGACATGATCATCGCATCAGGCTTTGAAGCAGGCGGCCACCGCCCGTCGTTCCTCGAGTCTGCAGAAGCTTCAACAACCGGCACATTCGTACTGGTGCAGCTTATGCGTGAAAAAATAAAGACACCCATCATAGCCGCCGGCGGTATAGCTACCGGAAGAGGTATAGCCGCGGCATTAACGCTGGGCGCAGAGGCTGCACAGATCGGCACAGCATTTCTCGCGTGTGACGAATCCGGCGCATTACCTGTACACCGCGAGGCACTGTTCTCGGAAGCAGCAAGACACACAACGTTGTCCCGGGCTTTTACCGGCAGGCTTGGCCGCGGCATAACCAGCCGGATCGCCCGCGAGATGACAGGCCGTGAGAAACAGATCCTGCCCTTCCCGTTACAAACCACCTTCATGTCATCGCTGAGAAAAGCAGCGATCGATCAGCAGAAGCACGACATGGTATTATACTGGGGAGGCCAGATAGCCCCGATATTGAAACATCACAAGGCATCCGGCCTTATGCGATCCCTCATCGAAGAGACATCTGCCTATTACAATAAATAGTATATAAAAAAGAAGGAATCGAACGCGGGTCCGATTCCTCTTTTGCTTAAATCAACTTCCTGGTATTACTATAAAATCAGAAGCGGTGTGTTATTAACCTGGGTTGCCTGCTAATCTTACTACAAGAAGGGTTTATCGATTGCAAAAAACAATAGCCATAGCAAGAAATCCTGAAGAATACCTAACAGAGGGTATACACGTACTTCATCAGGGTACAAACATCGTTATCACCTACCGCCCCGGAACCTGTTTCGGATTACCCTGGCGATGATACTTTACGTCGCGGTAATAAGCCTTCTTACGCGCATTCTTATCAAGCTCCATCGGCAGATAATACTGTAACGAAACACTGACAATAAGATAACCGTCATCACGCGTGGGGTTTCCCCGCACACCCACCATAGGCTGCGAATCACCACCAAGCTCGCGCCGGCGGTCGGATAATGCCCTTGACAGGTCACTCTTCAACGAAGCAGGATCTGGATAATTTCTGGAGCTCACATCATCAAGATGGTCCGTGAAGGTAGCGCGGTAACCGCCTTCCACAAGAATGTTCATGAAGTGCGACACCTTGATGCGTGCACCAAGACCAAAGGGGATAACGGGCTGTACCAAACTGTAGTGGCGCCCTTCGGTTTCCAGCGGTTGAAGCGCATACCACTGGCCATTATACTGTGCTTTTGGATTAAAATGCAGCACACCGATACCCGCAAAAGCATGCAGATTGATCCGTACACGATCATAAAACTTTAAGCCCTGGTGAAACAGGTTCACGACCCCGATAGCCGATAACTCCACATTATTAGACTTAAATGACAGGTTTCGCGTGCGGCGCGTATCGCTCGGGTCGGCGTCCAGGTCACGTGCTTCCAATTGAAACCAGGAAAAACTAAGGCGGGCACTGAAAAAGGGAGACAGGTAATGCTCTGCTCCAACGGTAAAGTTGAGCTTGGGTCGGATAATATCTCCCTGATCGACCATCTCACCATAATAGCTTGCCACACCCGCACCGGCGTTTACCATCAGATCACGATTCCAACGCGACATGCGGTACGTCTGAGCATGACAAAAAAACGGTTGCACAAGGGTGAGCAACGAAAGCAGGGTGATCGTACGCATGTTTTAGCGCTTATAAAAAATGCTGCCAGCCTGAAGAGCGCAAATGCACCTCATATTGAGTAGATAAAGACGCGAAAGGAGAAAAACCACGATCCGTTTTATGGAATCTTGCCGGTTGCCGCATCCTTGTTCAAACTTAAAACCTATGCGAAGCAAAACATCCCTTACCATTCCTGAGCCCTGCTCAGAAACCTGGAACAACATGACACCGGTAGCGGGCGGCAGCTTCTGCGGCAGCTGCCAGAAAACAGTGACAGACTTCACCAACATGACAGACGACGAGCTGATCACCTTCCTCCAGAGGAAACCTAAGTCTGTTTGCGGACGATTCCATCCCCAACAATTAAAAACATACATTATCCCCGAACAAACAAGCTTCAAGCCGAGCTATACCCTACTGAAAGCCGGTATCCTGGGCGCATTCTTCCTGCTTATCAACAAACCCGCAGCGGCACAAAGTGTTCCCATAAAAACACAACCGAACATCGTACACAATACCAGCCAACCGAAGCAATCGAAGAATACATCATCACAACCACTGGTCATAAGAGGCAACGTTACAGATAGCGATGCAGGGGACGCCCAGGGCGGTGTATACGTAGTGATCAAAGGAACAACAACCGGCACCGTTACAGATGCCAATGGAAACTTCGAGCTCCGGAGCGTTAAGGCCGGCGATGTCCTGATGTTCAGCTTTATCGGATACGAAACAAAAGAATACATCATCCCACCCGACGCCTCTGTTACTAACGTTGCGATGAAGCTTTCTATGGATGTGGACATAATGGGCGGCGTTGCTTTCCAGGAAGTTTATGACGAACCCACATCGGCCATGGGCCGCATATGGGCACGCGTTAAATCTATATTCTGAGACCATGCGAACAATAGCGATCATCGGTATAATACTGTCGTGCTGCTGCGTAAACAGCGAGGCGCAGGTAAGGGACTTTCCAGGAATAAAGTTTACCAGGGCCGACAGTATTGCCGATGCGCTATACAATCATTCATTAAAAGACCTCGGGCTCCTGTCGCATAACCTCACGGATGGGCTGAACACTGACGTTGAGAAATTCCGTGCTATATACAGATGGGTATGCGGCAACATCAGCTATGACTACAATTCATTTTCGATAAATAAAGAGCAGCGTAGCAAGCTTAAAGATCCGCAGGAGCTCGCTACCTGGAATAAACAGATCCGCGCCACCATCTATAAAAACCTGGTCGAACACCGCAAGACCGTATGCACAGGATATGCCTACCTGGTTAAAGAGCTGGCAAACCATGCCGGCCTGAACTGCGAAATAGTAGACGGCTATGGGCGCAACGCACAGGCCAATGTACGCGGCCCTGCCCAGCCAAACCACTCATGGAACGCCGTTCGGTTGAACAACAAATGGTACCTCTGCGACCCCACCTGGTCAAGCGGCCTCTACGACACCGAACAGCACGCCTTCATAAAACAATACAACGACACCTACTTCCTCGCAGACCCTTCACTATTCATCCGTAATCACTATCCACTCGACACAAAGTGGATCCTGAACCGTTACGACGTAACGCTGAACGATTTCCTGAAAGGCCCATTAGTATACAACACGATCTACAAACACAACCTCAACCGCGTATCCCCAAACACATTCGACATCGAAGTGGCCAAAGGCGAAGCCGCCCCCTTCTCATTCGCCAAAGACCATCAATCAGAAAAAAGCCGCATAGAACTCACCATCGGAAGATCCGGAACGCTGATCACCCCGAATATATCCCAAGACGCTGACGGCCTCTACCGATTCAATCATAAATTCAACACCAAAGGCCGGCAGATGATGCATATCTTGATCGATGGAGAATATGCATATACGTACAGCGTTACGGTAAAATAGGCCGGTCTCAAATCCTAATTTAATTTTAACCCTCTCCATCGGATTCCTAACAATATAAGTAAGACTTTTATCGCATTGCCCTAACCATGGTAACAATGCAAAGGAAACGAGACACATCCATTATCGTCTTATCGATATACCTGGCGTTTAGCCTCATCGGCATCTCCCACCAGACTATTGCCCAGCAAACCACACCCTGCGACTCCGCACTCTCCGCCAACCTCCTCAATAGCGAACGCATAGCCAAAAAGTTCGGTGGCTACGGCATCGAAATCCTCCAAAGCACCCCACGCCTCAGAGTATCCAATCTCTACGACGGAAACAAAATAACCCGCACCCTCGCCATAGTAGACTACCCCGAAACAATCGACACCGCCTTCTCAAAAGAACACACAGAAATAGTTAACGGCGGCTCTATCGGCGCCGTCTTCAAAAAACACGGCTGGAAGATCGAAAAGAAGAACATCTACTTCGGCGAGATACCAACCGGCGATTATAAGGAACTGTACAAGCATATGGGCAATATGGCTCCTTCCAAACTATCGATCTGGATCTACGTATTCCAGATCCAAAAAGGCAGCAAACAATATGCGTACGCCACCATCTCCGAGATCTATCACCCCGACTTCCTGTCACTAACCGACCTGAAGTGCATCAACAAAGACGCCGCCAACTACCTCCAGGAAACCCCAACAGTAAAGAAAGACCTGAAGAAGATCAAACAACTAATGAAGCTCGAATCGAAAAAGTAAGATCCTCACATGACCAATTATTGTACAGGTGCTGACCAATCTTTGGCCAGGTTAAACAGCACCCCATCAAAACATCCTCACTAACTTGCACACACAAACCCCACATCAAATCGACACAGCGCAGCCATAGACCGACCCCGGATCAAGTACGGATAGTGTACGGATGGTGTATAGATAGTGTATAGATAGTGTATGAGGAGTGTATGAGTAAGTTTACTTGACACGCCTCAAAACAATCGGGGCGAAGGCGAGCTCACGCTACCAACCTTTTACCTCATCCCCTGGCTTTAACAGACATCCCTCTTTTCCACACGCCAGCTGTATTTCCGCTCTCACCCTCACACTCACACTGATTTTTCCCCTATATTCGCAAAACCGTTCATTGTTTAATGCACCATCAAAGCCGTTGCAGGTTTCCCCTAACAGGGAATTAATAAGGAACCGTGTGTAAATCACGGGCTGTCGCGCAACTGTAATCCTGTCCTCCCACCCGACAAATCTCGGGATCGGAAGGATAAGCTTTGTTCACTATGCCATTGTCTCGAGAGAATCCGGGACGAGAAGGCGAACAAAGTCAGGAAAGCCAGGAGACTTGCCTACAACGCATTGACAAATTGCTTTCGCGAGAAGAAGCACCAGTCAGGCATAGATACAATCCAAGGAAGCGCTTTCTTAACCGCTTCTGTATCCTATATCCTTTCTATTTATTCCATATCGTGTAAGCAACCGGTGATAAACAAGTTGCACGGCGTAACTATGTTTCACTAAAAACAAGCAAACAAAATGCTTACACAAAACCTTGGCTACCCGCGCATTGGTAGCCAACGAGAGCTCAAGAAGGCCAGCGAAAGCTATTGGTCTGGAAAAAGCACGCTGAACAACCTACTCGCGGTTGGCAAAAACATCCGCCAGGAAAACTGGAAGCTGCAGAAAGAAACAGGCATAGACCTCATTCCCTGCAACGACTTCTCGTACTACGACCAGGTGTTAGACATGTCGCTAACCGTAAACGCCATCCCTAAACGCTTCCATCCTGTTACCCTGGACAAGAACAACGCGGAGCTTGACCTCTACTTCGCGATGGCACGTGGCTATCAGAAGAACGGTCTCGACATTACAGCCATGGAGATGACCAAGTGGTTCGATACGAACTACCATTACATCGTCCCCGAGTTTTACAAGGACCAGCAATTCAAACTCTTCTCCACAAAAGTTATCGACGAGTTCCAGGAAGCAAAGCAACTGGGCATTGTAGCCAGGCCCGTACTGATAGGCCCCGTATCATACCTGCTGCTGGGCAAAGAAAAAGAAAGCGGGTTCGACCGTCTCGATCTCGCAAAAAGTTTGCTTCTCGTATATATCGAGTTGATTAAAAAGCTGCAAACGCTGAACGTACAATGGATACAACTCGATGAGCCCTTCCTCGCGATGGACCTGTCGGACAAAGCCAAAGAAACCTACAGCTATGTATATAAGGAACTCGCCCGCGAATTCCCTTCTATCAACATACTCGTGGCAACCTACTTCGACGGCCTCCGCGACAACCTGTCGCTGGCAACATCACTCCCCGTTAACGCGCTGCATATAGACCTGGCAAGATACCCTCAGCAGCTCGATGAAGTGCTGAAGGTCCTGCCAAAAGAAATGAAGTTGTCATTAGGCGTGGTCGATGGACGGAACATCTGGAAAAATGACTTCACAAGATCATTGGTACAGATCGATAAAGCTGTAAAAACCCTTGGCGAGGCTCGCATTATAATAGCACCCTCATGCTCCCTGCTCCACTCGCCCTGTGACCTGGATCTGGAAACGAACGACGAGGTGCTTCTACCCGAGATCAAGAGCTGGATGTCGTTTGCAAAACAAAAACTGAAAGAAGTAGCGGCATTGCGGAACCTTGCCCAACCATCCACAGGTTCACAATACGCCACCCTCTTACAGGAAAATCAACAAGCCATCGCAAGCCGCAAAGCATCACCCCGCATCCACCGGGCAGAGGTAAAGCAAAGGCTTACATCAATAACGGCAAGCGATGAGCATCGCAAAAGCGACTTTATCGCGCGTCAGCAAAAGCAGCAGCAGGCGCTATCCCTTCCGTTGTTTCCCACAACGTCGATCGGCTCATTCCCACAAACAGAGGAAGTGCGCGGTTGGCGTGCCAAATGGAAAAAGGGCGAGCTCTCCGAAACTGAATACAATAAGCTGATAGACGCCGAGACCGAAAAAGCAGTGAAGTGGCAGGAAGAGATCGGCATAGACGTACTCGTACATGGTGAGTTCGAGCGTAATGACATGGTAGAATACTTCGGCGAACAACTGGATGGCTACGTATTCTCCAAAAACGGGTGGGTGCAAAGCTATGGATCGCGTTGTGTAAAACCTCCGATCATCTATGGCGACGTGTCGCGTCCGAAACCGATGACCGTCCGGGCAACAACGTTCGCACAGTCGCTTACAAAGAAACCGATGAAGGGTATGCTTACCGGTCCCGTTACCATACTTCAATGGTCCTTTGTGCGCGACGACCAACCCCGCAAAGACACCTGTACACAGATAGCCCTCGCCATCCTCGACGAAGTACGCGACCTCGAAAACGCAGGCATCAGGATCATCCAGATCGACGAGCCAGCCATTCGCGAAGGCTTACCCCTGCGCAGAGCCGATTGGGAAGACTATCTGCAATGGGCCGTCCGCGCATTCCGAATATCCTCGAGTGACGTAAACGACGAGACGCAGATCCATACCCACATGTGTTACTCGGAGTTCAACGACATCATACGCAACATAGCCGACATGGATGCCGATGTGATAACCATCGAAACCTCGCGCTCACAGATGGAGCTGCTGGATGCGTTTGTCGACTTCAAATACCCGAACGAGATAGGACCAGGCGTATACGACATACACAGTCCGCGGGTGCCGACATCCGAAGAAATGCTGGTGCTGCTGGAGAAGGCACTGAACCTCCTGCCAGCCCGTAACCTCTGGGTAAACCCCGACTGCGGCCTGAAGACGCGCAAATGGCCCGAAACAGATGCCGCCATGCGCAACATGATCAGCGCGGCAAAACAACTTCGCCTCGTAGCCGAAACCGTAAATGCAAACTAAAACCTCTGAGACGTGGGCACAACCCACGTCTCTCTTTACTTATGGAACACAATACACCAAAACACGAACAAAAAATCTGCGGACGGTGTCAGCGCGACTTTACATGTAAGGTCGGCGATATAGCCAACTGCCAGTGCAGCACAGTAAAACTATCGGAGGCTGTACAGAAACACATTGGAAAAAAGTATAACGACTGTTTGTGCTGCCACTGTATGAAAGAAGAACAACACGAATACGCACTACGCGAATTTAACGACAAGCTGAAAGTGGTATTACGAATGGATCAATCCGATCCATCACTCGATCACTAACTCAATAAAGAAATTTTGAGTATCCACCTCAAACTCTTCCATCGACATATTCTTTAACAAGATCGTCTTCAAACTTTGACCGGGATAAATAAAACCCATAACATTAGGGGCCGTTGTAACTTTTACCGGCATATGGAAGTTATTTACATCTGCCTGCCACCGATACCCGACCTGGAGATCGGCGCCTTTCTGCTTTAATGCGATCCTGAGCACAGGAATATCTTTATACCGGAGATACTGATCAAACAAATAAGAATAGTCCGTACCGGTACGGGCATTGATAAAATCCACAAGATCATCTGACGTAATCGTCTGATACCGGAATCGCTTCTGAATATCATGAAGCAGGTTCACCCACAACATATCGTTATCCAAAACACTGCGAAACGTATGAAGCATGAGACTTCCCTTGCTGTACATATCGGCAATATTATAATGAATATGGTTAACGTCGTAAACACCGATAACGGGCTCCTTACCCGAAACAGCGTTAGCCTGGTCGTCTAAAAACTCCACGTCCAGCTCTTTACCAAACAGATCCCCGGAAACAAGCATCTCCGCGTAGGTAGCAAACGCCTCATGCACCCACATATCGGCAATGTCCTTGGTAGTAATGGCATTGCCCCACCATTCATGGGCAGACTCGTGCCAAAGTAATGGGTTAGCATCGATAGCGCTGTCCGCATTGATCTTTCCGATACAAACGCCGCTCTGGTGTTCCATAGGGTAAACGCTTTCAACCAACGTAAACCCATCACGCCGAAACGGATAGGCGCCAAAGTTCTTCTCGAACGTCCTGAGCATCGGTTTAACCTGTTCAAACAAACGACGCGCCTTCTCAAGATTATAGGCCATCACATAATAATCGATCGACAAAGTATCGGCGGAGATATAGCGATCCTGAAAACGCACATACTTTCCGATATTGAAAGTCACATCATAATTGTTAATAGGATAGCTGACAAACCATTCGTAGCGCATCCTGTCACCGGGCAACACAGTTTTACGCTGCAATCTGCCTATCGCATAAATTACAATGAATGGAAAAAGATCAAAGAACATATAATAACGATCCAGACCCGAGCTCCAGTTAAATGTCTCGAACCCGTTATAGGCAAACACAAACACGAAAGCCGCCAGGAACCCCGCCCGGGATGTCGCCGCTCAAAAAGCAGAACAACACAAAAAACCAACGCATTGAATGCGCCGATAAGAATCAGAATATTTATCCAATGAAATGTTAAATTCATACAACGTGTCAATCCACAGGCCGATTGGTAAGCAGTCGTTCTCTATCAGCTCTCTTTATCTCCCGGATTCGCTTTCTCTCCTGTTTCTTTTCCATCCGGATACGGATCCTGTTCATACGGATGGAATCAGCTTCGGCTGAGTTTATCGTCGGTTGATCGCCTTCGGATTCCGTTGACGTCAGCCCGGCATGGAAAGGAGTCGCGTGCGACGCGTGCTGATTGATAAGTGTCGAAATACTCCCATGATTGACCAGCAACGAATGAGTCCCATCCTGATTAACCACCGTCGATGTCGGACCGTGATTGATAACCGTAGAATGAGTCCCATTGGAATTGACCAGTGTCGACGTGCCGCCACCGCTATTGATAAGCACTGAATGTGTACCATTCGGATTAACAACCACAGATTGTGCCGTAACAAAACCACCAGCACAAAACAGTAATACTAACACACATAATTGAGTTTTCATGATCGCGCTCGGGTAAGGGTTTTCACTGAAAATATGCAAAAAATGTTCCAGTTCGGAGACCGCCTTACGCCAGGTGCACATTGCATATTTCAAAAACATACCCGGTCTTTGAGTTTCAATAAGCCGCTTGGAGGTAATTACCGCATTGAAAACTGGTAAGTAAAGACGTATCTTGACCCGCCATTTACTACCATGACCGACAGGGAATCCATCGTAATCCCCGAAAGCTTCACGCTGGAGGACGACCTCGCCACAGCGTGGTACCACATGGAGTTCACAAACGACTGCCTGTTCCTCACCGGAAGAGCAGGAACAGGAAAATCGACCCTGCTCAACTATTTCCGTAAGAACACCATCAAAAAATACGTCGTACTCGCGCCGACAGGCCTCGCGGCGCTACAGGTAGGAGGCGGCACCATCCATTCATTCTTTGGCTTCCCACTGCGAACGATGATGAAAGACGATCCGGAGATCCGAGCCTGGAGCCACGGACACCCGCGACTGCACATCCTTCATAAAATGGATACACTGATCATCGACGAGGTCTCGATGGTTCGCGTAGACATTCTCGACGCCATCGACCAGTCGCTGCGCACCAACATGCGTAGCGAGCTCCCATTCGGTGGCAAACAGGTAATCCTGATAGGCGATGTATTCCAACTACCACCTGTTATAACAAACCGCGACTTCGACAGCACCGACCTCGACGAATACGAAAGCCCATACTTCTTCAGCGCAGATGCATTCCGCGCCGCGCAGCCTAAGGTGATCGAGCTTAAGAAAATATATCGCCAGCAAGACGAAGACTTCATTTACCTGCTGAACCGCATACGCATGGGCATCGCCAGCGATGACGACCTGGAAGAAATAAACAAACGCCACGGCGAAGCCCCCGACAACAACGAATTCGCTATCGTACTGACATCGATCAACGCACTGGCCGACACAGTAAACCTACAGAAGCTGCTCGCCCTGCATACCGCGTCATATACCTACAAAGGAAAAACCGAAGGCGACTTTAACGAAAAGCTCTATCCTGCCAGCACCACACTTACACTAAAAGAAGGCGCGCAGGTCATGATGGTAAAGAACGACATGCAAGGTCGCTGGGTAAACGGCAGCATCGGCGTAATCGACCACCTCACACCCGAAGAGATCCACGTACGCTTTGCCGATGGTAATATCCATCGTGTCGATCCCGCGCTGTGGGAAAACAAGATCTATACCTGGAATCGCAAAGAGCACACCATCAGCTTTGACGTCCTCGGTACATATAAACAATACCCGATCAAACTCGCCTGGGCAATCACTATCCACAAAAGCCAGGGCCTCACATTCGACAACGTGATCATCGACACCGGCAAAGGCGCCTTCGCCCACGGCCAGCTCTACGTAGCCCTCAGCCGCTGCCGAACCCTGCACGGCATAACCCTCAAAACAAGGATCACTCCCCGCGACATAATAGTAGACGAAGCCGTAGAATACTTCGCCGGCCGCTACAACATCCGTTAACCGGTTTATTATTTTAGCAAAATGAAAAAGAAAGAATGTCCCTCCTGCGCCATGGAGATCGACGCCAAAAGCAAAGAATGCCCCATCTGCGGATACGAGTTCCCAAGCTCCCCAACCCTGAAATG
>Ga0247762_1000189_pt1 | contig 24269 bp, 30 predicted proteins | sample UWRJL081202R4_FD_181016 | JGI IMG/M metagenome (GOLD analysis project Ga0247762, IMG submission 181016) | Plant litter microbial communities from Arlington Agricultural Research Station in Wisconsin, United States - UWRJ-L081-202R-4 | ecosystem: Environmental > Terrestrial > Plant litter >...
CGATGAATCGGCTTCGAGGCCGAACACCCAATTGCGCGAGAGCTGCCAGTTATAACCCGACTGGATGCCGAACATTCCGCCGTTCACACGGTTGGACGCGACGACAGCGCCCGAAACAGCATCGTGGTCGCCCGTCACGTAAGAGCCGTGAATACCGATATAGGGACCGCTCCATCCAACATTGTAGACCGGCGCCTTAACCGGCAGCGCGTGAGCCTGTGCCGGATTCCAGTTTGCAAATCGATAGTTCAAACCAAGGCGAACCGTGCTCGCCGTCAGATCGGTGCTGGCAAACAGAAGGTTCGTCGAGGTGTTGCCGAGGTCCATATAAAGATATTCGACCTTGGCCGACCAGTTCGGAGCAAATGCATATTCGATACCGGCGCCGATCGCGTATCCGATTTGTGCGCGGTCGGTGCTGAATGCTCCGGCGATGACGTCCGTCATGGCCCAAGCCAGACCCGCAGTACCGTAAATCAGCAACGGACCTTGCGCATAGCCGAGGCGCGTGCGCGCCGTTCCGAAATAATTGACGTTGTTGGTTGCAGCGGCGCTAGCACCATCGATGTTACCGAACGAAACATCGACTTCGTAGCCGATCACCCAATTGCGCGAGAGGTGATGCAGATAGCCGAATTGCAGACCGCCATATCCGCCGGTCGGCTCGACTGTGGTAGCAGCGCCGACAAAGAGATCATTCTGGCCCCAGAAATAACCGCCATGAACGCCGATGTACTGGCCTTCCCACGAGAACGCGGGTGGTGCTTTGGTATAGACCGGTCCCCGCACCGGGACGTCAGCAGCAAGGGCTGCGCTCGAAATAACGACGGCAGCGACGCCGCCCAGCAAAAAATGCGCGAATTTCATGATGAATCGCCCGACCCAGTAATTTTGCGGTATCCGGCCCTTTTTCGAGGGTCCCGTCAATAGAACTGGCGGGTTTTGAGGCAAGACCGCCCGCGTGTGGCGTAGGGGCCACAGCGGCCGCTATGCGGCACAAAGCAAAAGGGGCCGGCGCTTCTGACGTCGCCGGTCCCCTTCCACGAACAGCCCCCGCCCCAAAACCCCAACGGAAGGCCGCTATTTCGTTCGCGCGTAGTGCCGCGCTTAGTGCGAGGTCATCCACTCGCGCGCCGCGCGCTGCGCGACCGCGATTTCATCCATGTTCATCTCAGCCGCGAGTTCCTGCCGGCAGGCCACCGCATCGCGGTTGCCGCGAGCGGCTGCGAGGTTGAACCACTTGTGGGCAGCGACCTTGTCCGCATCGACATCGCGTCCATACGCGTAGGCCAAGCCCAGCTGATAAAAAATGTCCCCGGCCATATTGGCCTGGCCGATTGCTGCCACCTCGAGTTCGAGAAGCCGCGCCATCTGTCCGTCTCCCGTCATTCCGCGGCTTGGTTTGCCGCTTCTGTCCCAACGGGCATTTCCCCTGCCCGTGACGCGTAAGATGCACGGGGAATTTGAATCACATCCTAAGTATCACCCTGAATGAAAACTGAATAAAATCAGCAGCTTGCAGTCATTGCGGGAATCGTTAAGCAAGCAAGCTCTTGAAAAACATGACTCGCGCCTTCCGTAGAAAGCTTTGGGAAAGGCTGCTGCTTGGGACTCTGGTCACCATCCGAAACGGAAGGTGATTCAAATTCGGGCGAGCGATTTATGACAGCGCCTTACTGTAGCCCCATGAGACACTATCTGTGTGTCACACAACCTTCATCACCGAACGGAAGAACTCAGCGACATGAAACTCGCCCGCCTGACCCTTTTGACTGCGCTCTGCGCATTCGCCTCTCCCTCCATCGCGCAGGACGCCAGCAAAGTGGCCGGTGTCTGGCAGAGCCAGAGCGGCATCACCCGCGTGAAAGTCACGCCTTGCGGCGCCGGCCTCTGCGCCAACGTCGTCTGGCAGAAGAACCCGCAGAAGGACGTCAACAATCCCGATCCGAACAAGCGCGAACGTCCGGTTGTCGGCCTTCAGCTCGTCTCCAACATGAAGCCGGTGGGCAACGATGAGTGGAGCGGCGCGATCTACAACTACGAAGACGGCCAGACTTACAGCGGCAAGGTCAAAGTCGTGAACGGCAGCGCGATCCAGATCGGCGGCTGCGTGATGGGCGGCATGATCTGCCAGTCGAAGACCTGGACCAAGGTGAACTAACGAGTTCCACCGGAACGCTACGTCAACCAAAAGAATTTGCAGCGGGGCCGTAAGGCCCCGCTTTCGTTTCTACGCCCGCGTGCTTACGATTGGTCCCAACAACAAAAATCGCCGGAGGAAAATACATGAAACTGAAATTCGCTCTCGCCGCGCTCGCATTCGCAGCACTCGCTTTTCCCGCACAAGCGCAGGACGCAACCGGCACGTGGTTGACCGCATCCGGCGAAACACGTGTCCGCATCGCGCCCTGCGGCGGCAATGTCTGCGGTACCGTCGTCTGGACCAAGAACGCCGCCCAGAAAGATGAGAACAATCCGAACGCCGCACTGAAGAACCGCAGCGTCGTCGGCATCAACATGATCACGATGAAGCCGGACGGAAACCGGAAGTGGTCTGGCTCGCTCTATAATCCGCAGGACGGCAAGACCTATTCCGGTTCGCTCACGCTGAACGACGCCAACTCGCTCTCGCTTTCGGGCTGCGTCGCTGGCATCTTCTGCCGCTCGCAAACCTGGACCCGCGTGAACTGATGAAATTCCAGAATTCGAAGCGTGTCGCGGCCGCCGCTCTGGCGGTCGCGTTCTTCGCCTCTCCTGCTCTCGCGTGCGATAAAGCGGTTTCGAACGACCGTATTTCCAAGGTCGTCGCGAAAGGCGACATCCAGCGTCCGACGCGGGTTTCCGAAGGCTTCGCTGTCGAAGTGACGGAGAAATTCTGGTCGAGCGCGGACGCAAAGCAAAAAGAAGAAATCGTGACCGACGTTTCCTGCTCGATCGGTACGGAAGTCGTGAGCTTCACCCGCGACCGCAGCGTTCTTCAAACTTTCCGGAACGGCAAAGCGCAGTAAGCGGCCTCAGAGCCGCGGCAACGCGCCGAAGCCTTTTACGAGCACAGGGCCGGTCGGCTTGCCCGTGGGCGAGCCGCCTTCCGGCTCGAGCGTGATCTCGTAGAGCTGCTGTTGGCCGGCCGGAAGATCGGCACGGTGGAACAGCGCCTGCCGCGTGCGCTCGATCAGGCCGACCGAAATCGGACCCTTTGCCTTGTCGAAGAGCGTCCACACCTGCAGCGTCTTCCCCTTCGGCACTTCGAAATCGTGAATGGGAATGACGTTGATGCGGCCGTCGTAATGAATTTCCGCAATCGCGCCCGGCACGCCTTCCGGGGTCAGCATCACGGCAACGATTTGCGGTTGCGGCGTCGCTCTTCCCGCGAGCAATCCGACCGAGACTGCAAGCAGCAGGCTCGCAAGCGCGCCCGCGAAGCTCGCGCCGCGCCAGAAGCCAAGGCTTGACCAGAGTTTTTCGCTGAAGCCCGGACCGGCAGCTTGCGCAATCTTTCGATCGCCGAGCTGCGCTTCGATTTTCGCCCACAGCACCGGCGGCACATCGAGGGGAGCAACGCCCTTGTCGAGGTCGGCGAAGCGTTCCTGCCAATAGGAAACGTGCTGGCGCAGACTTGCTTCGCGTGCAGCGCGCCGCTCGAATGCGTCACGCTCCGCGCCGTCGAGCACGCCAAGAACATACTCGCCCGCAAGCAGCAGATCGTCGTTATGGTTGTGCGGGCTCATGCCATGCACTCCCGAAGCGCGATCAGACTGCGGCGCAGCCACGATTTCGTCGTGCCGAGCGGCACTTTCAAATAGGCGGCGATCTCGCCATGCGACATGCCCTCGACGAACGCGAGCAATACGCCCTGACGGCGGCGCGGATCCAGTTCTTCAAGGCAGCGCTTGAGCGCGCTGTTATTTGCCAGACGCTCGAACGCATTTTCGGAATCCGCGCCGGCATCCACCGCTGCGTCGATTGCATCCTGTTCAGTTGGCGTTTCGCGGCTGGAGTCGCGCAGCATGTTGAGCGCGCGGTTGCGCACGATCTGAAAGAGCCACGCACGGCCCGAGCCGATGGACGGGTCGAAACGGGCGGCAAAGCGCCAGATCGCGACAAAGGACTCCTGCACCACTTCTTCGGCAAGTTCACGCCGCTTCACGATGCGCGCGGCAATGCCGATCATCGCGCCGGCCTCGCGCCGGTAGATCGCCTGCAAAGCGGCGCGGTCTCCGCGGCCGCAGGCGACGATCAAAGATGAATGGTCAAAAGCTTCGTCGTTCACGCAAAAAATTCCGGCTCGTTGGAAATTCAGCACGGCGCTAGCGGCAAAACCGGGGAAGCCCCGGTTACCACTTCTACCCCACGCTTGGACTGCCGCACCAGCACGCATCGAATGCTCCGTTTCACCGTGAAAACACGGGGAATGCCGATTCCGATGCACGGCGAATATTTTTGAATGGGCTGCATCCGGGGTTCCATACGGCCGTGTTCCCTGACCGAGAGCCCCCCGCTCTCCCGAGTTCAAAACAACCCCAGGGAGTTCCCCCATGTTCAACCGCAAGAGCCTGATTGCCGCGGCAATCGTGGCAGGCAGCATCGGTTTCGCGTCCGCTGCCTCCGCGCAGTCCATCGTGGCGCTGGTCGGCAACAACACACTGACCGTCGTCGATTTCAAGACCCGCAAAGCAACCTCCACCGTACAGGTGAAGGGCGTCCAGCTTCTCGGCATAGACGTTCGTCCCGCAGACGGCATGCTCTATGGCGTCACCACCGACGGCCAGATCGGCACGCTCGATCCGAAGACCGGCGTCTTCACGAAGAAGGCCGATCTCTCCGAAAAGCTGAAAGCCGGCGTCACCGCGACGATCGACTTCAATCCCGCCGCCGATCGCCTCCGCGTCATGGGCTCGGATGGTACGAGCCATCGCGTGAACGTCGATGACGGCAAAGTCACCGTCGACGGCTCGCACAAATATGCCGACGCCGACGCGAACAAGGGCAAGACCCCGCGCGTCATCGCAGGCGCCTATTCGAACTCGATCAAGGGCACGAAAGAAACCGCGCTCTACAACATCGATGCCGCGAACGGCACGCTTGTCCGTCAGGCGCCGCCGAATGACGGCGTGCTGAACACGATCGGCGCACTCGGCATCAAGCTGAACGGTCCGGTGGCTTTCGACATCCAGGCTGCAGGTGAAGGCGACAACAACGCGTGGCTGCTCAATGGCGGCACGCTTTACAAGGTCGACCTGAAAACCGGCAAAGCTACGCCCGTAGGTCCGCTCGCGATCAAGGGTCAGGTCAACGACATCGCCTACATGAACTGATCGAGAGACGCTCTCTAGTGCCGCCGATTGGAAGTTCCCGCAGCGCAAGCTGCATCTCCTCCCCGGGAACTTCCAATCGAAAGCGGCACTAGAATCTTGAAGCTTGCTAGCACCCGTAACTTTCCGAAGTTCGAACGAGAATTTACGGAAAGCCCTTTCCGAACTTCGGAAAGCGGGCGCTAGTGGAGCCTGCCGGCCGCGGGGTCAACCCATCCCATCCCCGACCTCGCGGCCGGTTCTTTTTTGTCTGCTAGTTCTTCGCGCCCTGTCTGAACAAAAGATCGAACGCTGCTTTGTCTTTGGTCGCGTCGATCACGGTTGCAGGGTCCGGCTTGATTGCCATGCCGCGCACGACTGCGGGACGCGCCATCACCCGCTCGCGCCACGCCTTCACATTCGGAAAATCGTTCGGGTCCTGTCCTTGGCGCTCCCAGGGTCTCGCCCAACCGATACAGGCCATGTCCGCTACCGAATATTCTCCGCAGATATAATCGCGGCCCTTCAACTTCTTTTCGAGCACGCCGTAGAGACGGCGGCATTCGTTCGTGTAGCGCTCGATCGCGTAGGGAATTTTCTCCGGCGCATAGAGACGGAAGTGATGCGCCTGCCCCGCCATCGGACCGAGGCCGGCCATCTGCCAGAACAGCCACTCGTCCGCTTCGACGCGCTTGCGCTCGTCTTTCGGATAGAATTTTCCTGTCTTCCGCCCGAGGTATTGAAGAATCGCGCCCGACTCGAAGACGGAGATCGGTTTACCTCCGGGTCCGTTTGGATCGACGATGGCAGGCATCCGGTTATTCGGAGCAATTTTGAGAAAGTCGGGCTTGAACTGGTCGCCCTTGCCGATGTTTACGAAGTGCACTTTGTAGGGCAGCGCACATTCTTCGAGCATGATCGAAATCTTCCAGCCGTTCGGCGTCGCCCAATAATAGAGATCGATGGGTTTCTGCTTTGGCGAACTGGCTTTGCGTAAAGGTTTCGCAACTTTCCGGGCCGGCTTCTTCGCAGCCTTCTCCTTTGCCTTACGCGCCATCCTCGGCACTCCTCTATTCAGCATCCGTTCAGGGCGAACATGGCCGTCTTGGTTATGCCGCCGACCTGGAAGCGGCAACACGCATCGCGGCAACGCCGCCATGCATGTTTCCCGCGGCACAATTGGGTGTATGCTTCCGTCACCCGGAATATTGGGAGGAAACTCCATGTTGCATAGATTGATCCTTGCCGTCGCGCTGTTGGGCTTCCTCGGTGCGGTTACGCTGCCGAGCTATACGACTGCGCAAACGACGACGACCGAAGAAAAGAAAGACACGAAGAAGAAAAAAGAGCCCGCGAAAGCGAAAAAGAAAGAAGAAAAGGCCGACACGAAGGCTGACGACCAGAAAACGAAGACGACTACGAAAGACAAGAAAGCGCCTTCAGCGAAGCAACTCGCGGCCCGCAAGAAATTCTCGGATTGCGCTCATTCGTGGGGCGATCACAAGAAGGCAACGGGCGAAAAGGGCAAGAAGGCTTATCAAGCCTATATGTCGACCTGCCTCAAGAAAGATAACTAAGTTCTCTTTTTTGGATTCAACATCCGGCGGGGCATGTCCCCGCCGGATGTTTATTGAGATGACCTAAGCGCGCGACGCGGCGGGAATAACATCCGCAGGCTTGCCATAACCCGGCAAAGCTTCGACCCGCGCTTTCCATGCCGAGACGTTCGGATACTTCGCGAGATTGAAACCGCCGTCGGCGGCGTAGAAGATTCCGGAATAGACCGAAATATCCGCGATCGTCGGCTTGCCGAGCGCGAGCCACTCTTTTCCTTTCAGGTGGCTTTCGAGGGCTGCGAGCCCTGCCTCGCCCTCTTCCTTGTATGCCGCGACAACAGCGGGATCCGCTTTACGAAAGCCGAGCGTATAGGCGCGCGAGCGGAACATGCCGGGGCACAGCCGGTCGAAATCCCAGAACATCCATTCGTTGATATGCGCGCGCTCGACGGCGCTCTTGCCGCCAAACTTGCCGGTCTTCTCCGCGAGATATTCGAGGATCGCGCTCGACTGGATGATCGTGTCGTGGCCGTCCTGAATGCACGGCACCTGCCCGAAGCGGCTCTTCGCTTTGTATTCCGGCTTCTGCCCGCCACCATTCGGCAGATCGACGATCTCGAACGCGAACGGCTCTTTCATCAAAGCGAGTGCAAGCCCCACGCGATAGGACGGACCGGAACGCGGATGAGCGTAGAACGTAATCTTCGACATTGCTTATCAATTCCCCGTAAAGATTATTCTCACGTAGTCGCGAAAGAGAAGTATCTGACGCGGCGTGATTGTCGAGTCCTTCAACGCGCGGCCCAGGACAAATCCGCCCTCGACCATCACGGATACGGTGTCAGCCATCGCGTCGAGATCGGCGGAAATCTTTGGCGGATATTTCTGCGCGATCTTTTCGAAGCGCTCGCGAAAGCGCTTGCGCCAGACCAGCAGCCCTGCCGCGTTCAGATCGTGTATTTCCCGATTGAACAGTTGATCCTGATAGGCGAACGAGGCCGCGATACAGCCCGGATGACTGCTCGGCAAATCCGACATCATCTCGGCAAAGAATTTCATGCCGACCAGAAAGCCGTGCAGCGGGTCGTCATTCAGTTCGTCCGCGCGCGCGAACAACTGATCGAGAATCTCGCGGTCGCGCTCGAGATACCGCTCGAGGATCGCCTTCGCGAGCGCGCCCTTGTCCTTGAAGTGGTAGAAGAAGCCGCTCTTGCTCACGCCGGTTTCGGCGAGCAACTCGTCGATTGACGTCGCGGCAAATCCTTTGGCGAGCACCGAGGCCTCGGCTGCTTCAAGCAGCCGCTCGCGCGCGCCGACTTTTGCTTCCGCTGTTTCCAACATCGAACTGTACCGTGAATGCAGTCTCGCCGTTATGGCCAGACGATTTGTGACAGGCAAGTGCGTTTTTGCTTTGTAAAGGTCTGAAATCGTTGCGTTATTATTTCTCTACGCACTGCACCACGCGTTTTCTAGGCGTGCGTCGCCTCAGCCCCTACTCCGTCTACTAAGTAAAACGGAGAAATCAAATGCCGAAATACAGAAACAACCTCCCGCAGTTCGGCGACACACTCTTTCTGACGGACAGCGGGATGGAGACGAGCCTGATTTATCATCGCGGCATTGACCTGCCTCATTTTGCGTCCTTCGATCTCATCAAGAACGCCGAAGGCCGTGCGATTGTCGAGGGCTACTACGCGAAGCACGCGGCACTCGCGAAGCATAAAGGTCTCGGCTTCGTGCTCGAGACGCCGACGTGGCGCGCAAATAAAGATTGGGGCGCGAAGCTCGGCTATACGGCGGGCCGGCTTGCACGCGTCAATCGCGATTGCGTCGAGCTGATGCTCGACATCCGCACGCGCTACGAGACGCAAAATTCGCCGATGCCGATCTCCGGCAACATTGGTCCGCGCGGCGACGGCTACCGCATTGAGACGAAAATGACGGTGAAGGAAGCCTGTGCCTATCACGCGCAACAGGTGCAGACTTTTGCGGAAACCGATGCCGATTTCGTTTCAGGCTTCACGATGAACTACACCGAGGAAGCGATCGGTATCATTCTCGCGTGCGAGCTTGCCGGTATTCCCGCCGTAATTTCGTTCACGGTCGAAACCGACGGCAAGATGGCGAGCGGCGAATCCATGAAAGAAGCGGTCGAGAAGATGGACGCCGCGACCGGCGCTTACGCCGCCTACTACATGATCAATTGCGCGCACCCGACGCATTTCGACAGCGCGATTGCGGCAGACGAAAGCTGGGTGCAGCGGATTAAAGGACTGCGTGCGAATTCGTCAACGAAGAGTCACGCCGAACTCGACGCTTCGACCACGCTCGACGAAGGCAATCCGCACGAACTCGGCGCGCAATATCGTGCGTTGCGGCGGAAGATGCCGGGCATGACCGTGCTTGGCGGCTGCTGCGGCACGGACTTCCGTCACGTCGAGCAGATTTGTCTCGCCTGTACCGAGGTCAAAGCGGAAGCTGTGTAAACGAAGCGGCTGGCGAAATCGCCGGCCGATCTTGCAACTCGGATTGAAATTAGTAGCCGAGCGCTTTTCTTAGTTCGGCTTTGGCTGCCTCGTAATCTTTCCGGAAATCTGGATTTTGCATCATCACGGCGGCAATCGCGGTCGCCGCCATCTGTCCGGACTCGACATCGGTCGGGAAATGCACGCCGAGAATTACGCGGTTGCGGCCATACAGGCGCGACCGCTCGTAAATCGCAGCACTTTTCTCCGGTACCATATTGGCGAGGACGATCGCTGTAAGTTGCCCGAACACGCCGTGGCCGCTCGGATAGGAACTGGAAGGCGGCCGTTCGCCGATTGGCGTCACTTCCTTACTGACAAGGAATGGCCGCTCGCGCTTCCAGACATCCTTGCTCGCGAGAAAGAGCAAACGCGAATCGTTGAATACTTTCCGGAAGAACGCCGCCGTCACCGGGACTTGCTCAGCCGTAAGATTTGTCCCGAGCGCATCCGCAAAGCGAAGAACGTTGATCTTTGCATCGGCCTCGGCATGTTCGATTTGTGCCGGCGTTCGTGTTTTTTGCGCCGCGAGCACCTCCCCGAGATCGCGCTTCTGTTCATCGGAGTCAGGAGCAGGTGGTGGCGGCAGTAATTTCGCTAGGCTGAACGACGGGTCCGTAACGTAGACAAGCTTGTCTTTATCTTGCGACGCAGCCGGAACCGCGAGCAGCAGCGCTAGCGAAAGAATCCAGAAGCCGAATACTTTTCTCATCGGCGTTTCCCCAAATTATTTTCGTGTAAAATATTTTGTTATTACACGTAACGATCTGCCGATGAGGCTACGGCGTCAATTGGGGAAGCGCTGTTCTCCCGATGAGCTTCTCTTAAACCCCGAGCTTCTTCTTGAGAATGTCGTTCACGGCCTGCGGGTTAGCTTTGCCGCCGGAGGCCTTGATGACTTGACCGACGAACCAGCCGAGCATGGTGGGCTTCGCCTTCACCTGCTCTACCTTGTCCGGGTTCTTCGCGATGATGTCGTCGACAACCTTCTCGATCGCGCCGGTGTCGGTCACCTGCTTCATGCCGCGCTTCTCGACGACTTCGCGCGGATCGCCGCCCTCTTCCCAGACGATCTCGAAGAGGTCTTTCGCGAGCTTGCCGGAGATAGTGCCATCCGAGATCAGATCGACGATCGTGCCGAGCTGCTTGGCCGAGATCGGACTCTGCTCGATCGTCTTGTCTTCCTTGTTCAGGCGGCCGAAGAACTCGTTGATCATGAAGTTCGCCGCTGCCTTCGGATCGCGGCCTTTCGCGACTTCCTCGAAGAACGCAGCCGTCTCGCGCTCCGCGATCAACACGCCGGCGTCATAAGGCGAAAGCCCGAACTCTTTCACGAAGCGCGTTTTCTTTTCGTCCGGCAATTCCGGCAGATCGGCTTTGATCTTCGCGACAAATGCGTCGTCGAATTCGAGCGGCAGCAAATCGGGATCCGGAAAATAGCGATAATCATGCGCCTCTTCCTTGGAACGCATCGAACGCGTTTCGCCTTTGGCGTTGTCGAAGAGCCGCGTTTCCTGATCGATCTTGCCGCCGTCTTCCAGAATATCGATCTGGCGCCGCGCTTCGTATTCGATCGCCTGGCCGATGAAGCGCACGGAGTTCACGTTCTTGATTTCGCAGCGCGTACCGAGCGCGTCGCCGGGTTTGCGCACCGAAACATTGACGTCCGCTCGCAGGTTGCCCTTCTCCATGTCGCCATCGCAGGTGCCGAGGTAGCGCAGGATCGTGCGCAGCTTCGTGACGTAGGCTTTCGCCTCATCCGACGAACGCAGATCGGGCTTCGACACGATTTCCATCAGCGCGACGCCGGAGCGGTTCAGATCAACATAGGTCATCGACGGGTGCTCGTCGTGCAGCAACTTGCCGGCGTCCTGTTCGAGATGAAGCCGTTCGATGCCGACTTCGAACGATGAGCCGTCCTGCATGTCGACCGTGACGATGCCTTCGCCGACTACCGGATATTTGAACTGGCTGATCTGATAGCCCTGCGGCAGATCGGGATAGAAATAGTTCTTCCGGTCGAACACCGATTTCTTGTTGATCTTCGCCTTCAGCCCGAGGCCGGTCTTCACCGCCTGCTCGACACACTTCTTGTTGATGACCGGCAACATCCCGGGCATCGCAGTATCGACCAGCGAGACGTGCGCGTTCGGCTCGCCGCCGAATTCGGTCGAAGCGCCGGAGAAGAGTTTCGCGTTCGAGGTGACCTGCGCATGGATTTCCATGCCGATGACGACTTCCCAGTCGTGCTTGTCGCCTTTGAGAAGTTTGGGATTGCGGATCGGTGCGTTCATGGCCGCCGTTCTAATGCAAAAGCTGGCCGCAATGCAAAATGCAGTCTGGAAAGGCAATCCACCCTGTCAGCCGCAAGGCCGCCACGCGAACCCGTGCCTCATCTACGAGTTAGATACAGAGCAGAATTGCAAAACGTGAGTGTATGAATTTCTGTAATGATTCGTGAGCCCAGCGCGCGCCGCAATTGCTGCTGCCAAATGAGCAAAATGGAACAGTCTGCGGTTCCCGGCGTTTTCCTCACTCTAACCCGAGGAGGAAACGTCATGGCTTATGATCCGAACGACCCCCGCAAATCATTCGAGTATGACGAATTCAGCCGTCGTCCGAGTATCGATCCGGCACCTGCCGGTTTCACGGGTCTCGTGATCGGCGCCATCGTTGTGCTCGGCGCACTGATCGCGTTCCTTATGTTCCGCAACGATACGGACACGACGACGATCGGCATGAACCAGACGCCGGTGACGCAGCAGTCTCCGGCAGCCCCGGCCTCTCCGCCGTCCGCGATGCCGACCAACCCGACAAATACGGGTCCGACGGCACCGCCCGCGCCGCAGACGCCGCCGGCAAACACCAACAACTAACGAACTCGTTCATCGGCCCGCAGCAATGCGGGCCGATTTTCTTTGTCCGGAACCACAATCATCGCCTTCGCGTTCATTCTGAGAATGAATTGCGCGGTTGCGTATCGCATAAACAAATTGAGGTATCTGATGGATAAGGATGATCCTGCCGCTGACGCAGGGCGTTTTATTGGCGTCCTGTCAGCTTCATTGATGATCGCTGTATTTGTTGCCGGCTACTGGATGCTGACGACTGTACCTGACAGCACGCAATCCAGTTCCACCATCGTGCGGCCGGTCACGCCCGCTAAGTAGTGCGCCGCTAAATTAACGCCGTGTGCTGTTCATAAAGCGCCGGACAATATCACTGTTCGTGACGGTTTCGTCGCCCGCGGCGATGACTTCGTCCACCTGATCGGGCGGAAGCTGCAGGCTCGTTTTCACTTTGTTGAAATAGTCTTCGCGCTGGCTGCCGAGTTGGTCGAAGCCGAGACGCCCGATGAAAAACTGCACGTCGCGACAATTCCAGCGCGCGGGCGCGCCGTATTGCACACGCTGCGCGGCGCTCAGCCCGCAACGCCAGCGCACGATCTGCTGCCGCCACTCTTCCATGGTCTGCTCGAACGCGGTGTAGCTCGCACGCACGCTTGCATCGATCGCGGTATCGGCGGCGGCAGAAACGAGATCGGCGCCGCGCGGGCCTTCCAGCGTATTAACCCAATCGCCCACTGCTGCACGGCCCGCATCGACCACCAGGAAAAGCGCACGGCGCAGTTTGACAGCCTGATGCGGCGTCAGCGGTTCGAACGGCGTGGCCGCCGAAAGCCGCGCAATCGTAAAGCCGGACAGCCCGAAATTGTCGACGAGACCCCCGTCGAGCAGCTTCACATAGCGGACGCTACCGTTGTGATAGCTGACCAGCGCGTTCGCGAAGCTCCGCAGAAGCGGCGGTGAATTGGTGTTGTTGCGCGCCTTGATCACCCAGTCCGGAAGCTGCGCGCCGCACTTACCTGCGTAGCTTTCGATAATGATCGGCGCGAACGCGATCGGCACGGCGGCCGAAGCGGCGACGGCATCGGCAATGGGATAGCTGTTGATGTCGCTGCACATCACGCTGAACGCGGTGCGGCCGAACACAAACGGCGTGCGGTTATAGATATCGGCCGCGTTGATCCAGACGCGCGGGCGCTGCTGCGCGCGGAACGCGGCAAAGGTCGCGCCGTCGAACAGATTTTCGCTCAGCCAGCGCGGAAAGTGCGTGGCATCGTTGACGCCGCCTGACAGCCCGCGCACCAGATTACCCGGCGTGAAACTCGTCGAAAGCGATTGGTCCTCGACATTCTTCAGAAGAAAACGTTCGCGGAAATCAGTGAGCGTCGCGCGCTTCTTCAGGCCAAAATATGCGGCGGTAATCGAGCCGCCCGATACGCCGCTGATGAAGTCGATGCGGTCGAGGATCGGTTGCGGCCCCTGCTCGGTCGGAATTTCCAAGCGGTCAAGCCCGCGCAGCACACCGAACGAATAGGCCGCGGCGCGCGTGCCGCCGCCGGAAAACGCAAGCGTGATCAGGAACTCGTCGGCATAGGACGCCGCGGGTTCCTGCTGGTCCGGCACGAGCCCGGCATTCTGCTGATTGACCGGCTCATTGATCGGAATGTTGTGAACCGAGCATCCCGCCGCGAGCAAAACGAAAGCTGCGACGAGCGGAACTGCCCGCATTCTGGAAACGCTACGCCACACCTGACTACTCCCCGGCGGTCCGGTTCCCGACGCTAGCATAGCGCCGAAAGCAAAGGGTTAAGGCTCCCCGCGTCAGGAACCATCATCAGCGGTGGCGCGTTATCGTGGCACACATAAGGAGACTGTCATGGCCCGTGCCCGGAAGAAAAAAGCAAAACCGGCCCGCAAGCGCGCTGCGAAGCGTAGCAAGACTGTCGAGCAGTCGCAGTCGAATTGGCAGATCGGCGCCGGTATTCTCGCGCTCGCTGTCATTCTCGGTGCTGGCGCTTACATGGTCAGCATGAACGATAGTGCGCGTACTTCGGTCGCGAATTTTGTGGATCGCATTGAGGTGCCGCAATCGGTCAAAAACCTTCCCGAAAAAGTAAAACAGAACTTGCCCGAAATGCCGTCGCTCACGAATTCGTCGGCATCGAGTTCTAACGGTAGCGCTCCGGCGTCGCGCTAACGCGATACTGGACAAGAATTGGCCGCCCGTGAAACCGCGGGCGGCCTTTTCTTTGCGGAAACTATTTGCTTCCCGCCGGGTCGGCGGAGTCAAACGAGATCGTTGCGGTAACACCTTTGCCTGGCGCACTTACGGCGCGGAACTCGCCCCGGGTATTCTCGCGAAACGACTTCACCATGAGGTCGCCGATTTTACCCGGCACGGGCCAGGTTATTCCCGCAGGCAAACCTTCGCCGTCGTCTTCGACGGCAACTACACAAAGCGAACCTTTGCGTTCGCAGCGGATCGTGACGACACCGCCACCCTTCGCCGCAAAGGCATACTTAAAGGCGTTCGTGATCAATTCATTCACGACGAGCCCGACTGACATCGCGCTTCGCATCGGCACGACGCAGCTTTCGAGCTTCAGTTCGAGCCGCACGCCGTCGGGACCATGTCCCTCCATCACGGCGTTGGCGATCTTACCGATATAAATCGCGAGATCGATGTGCGAATCTTCCGGCTTCTCGGAGAGTGATGTGTATAGGATCGAGAGCGCGTCGATACGGCGCGCGAGGCGATTGAAATCGACGGTATCTCCGCGCGTATGTTGCCTCGCCTCGAGCCGTATCAGGGCCACGACCATCTGCAGATTATTTCGTACGCGATGCTGCAGCTCGCGCAACAACATATCCTTGTCGGCAAGCGATTGATGGAGCTTCTCCCACTCCGTGCGGTCGCGATCCGTGACATCGACCAGCGCCACGATGCTGTAGCTTTTTCCACTTTCTTCGCTTTCGATCAGTCCGGCATAGGCCTCGACGGTCTTCTTAGTTTGAACGTCGGTAAAGCGTCCGAGAAAGTCTTCCGCGCTCGCTATCGATTGCGCCAGGGAGCGTGACGTTTCCTTCTCGTGACAAAACGCCGATAGCAGCGACCAGTCCTTGCCCTGGATTGAAGCCGCATCAACGCCCATCAACGCAGCGAAGGCCGCGTTCGCGTACCAAATGCGGTGAGTTCCGTCCTCGAGACGCGCTAATGCAAGCGCAATCGGAAATTGATCGAGGATCGGGCGGAATTCGTCACTCTCGACGGCGCGCGCCACTTCGGGTGACGCGACCATCTCTGCTGCCGACGCCGGAGCACTCGCTGAACCGTCTCCGGTAATCGACATTTCTACCCGACCCCCATATGCAATGAGCCTGCGCCTACATTGCGCTTACGTCCTCATCAAGGCGAGGTCAAAGGAAAGTCAAACGGAACTCAGCGCCACCAAGGTTCCGGAACAGGACGCGGACCTGCTGCCTGCTCGATCACATGCGCGAGCGAAAAGAGGTCTTCCTCGCCGAATGGCTTCCCGATCAGTTGAAGCCCAAGCGGAAGGCCGTTGTGATCGCGCCCCGCGGGAACGGATATGCCCGGCAAGCCCGCCATATTCACGGTTACCGTGAAGATGTCGTTGAGATACATCTCGACCGGATCGGCGGTGCCCTTCTCGCCGATCCCGAAAGCACCTGAAGGAGTTGCGGGCGTCAGGATCGCGTCCACGCCCTGTTTCCACGCTTCATCGAAATCGCGCTTGATCAGCGTACGGACTTTCTGCGCACGCAGATAATAAGCGTCGTAATAGCCGGCGGAGAGCACGTAAGTGCCGATCATGATGCGGCGGCGCACTTCCTTGCCGAAGCCGGCGGCGCGCGTCTGCTCGTACATATCGACAATATCTTTGCCGGGAACGCGCAGGCCGTAGCGCACGCCGTCATAGCGCGCGAGGTTCGACGACGCTTCCGCTGGCGCGATGATGTAATAGGCCGCAAGCGCGTACTTCGTGTGCGGCAAAGAAATATCGATGACTTCCGCGCCCGCTGCTTTCAGCCACTCGCGGCCCTTCTCCCAAGGCTCGTCGATTTCGGCAGGCATACCTTCGACACGATACTCCTTTGGAATACCGATCTTCATGCCCTTCACGCTCTTGCCGATGGCCTTTTCGTAGTCGGGCACCGGCCTATCGGAGCAAGTGGAATCCTTCGGGTCGTGTCCCGCCATCGAACGCAGCATGATCGCGGTATCGCGCACCGTGCGAGCAAACGGTCCCGCCTGATCGAGCGAGGAAGCGAAGGCAACGATGCCCCAGCGCGAGCAGCGGCCGTAGGTCGGCTTGATCCCGACGATGCCGGTAAAGGCTGCCGGCTGACGGATCGAGCCGCCGGTATCCGTGCCCGTCGCGCCAAGGCAGAGCTGCGCAGAAACGGCAGCAGCGGAACCGCCCGACGAACCGCCTGGCACGAGCGGCTTGTCATCGCCCTTGCGCCGCCACGGCGAAATTACATTGCCGAGCGCAGACGTTTCGTTCGACGAGCCCATCGCGAATTCGTCGTTGTTCAGTTTGCCGAGCATCACTGCCCCATCGCGCCAGAGCTGCGAGGTCACCGTGGACTCGTATTGCGGGACGAAGTTCTCGAGAATTTTCGAGCAGGCCGTTGTGCGCACGCCATTCGTCGCAAACAGATCCTTCACACCGAGCGGAATGCCTTCGAGCGGGCCACCCTCACCTTTGGCGAGTTTCGCGTCGGATGCCGCCGCCATTTTCTGAGCGTGTTCCGGCGTTTCCAGAACATAGGCGTTCAGCACGCGCGCCTTCTCCATCTCGGCGAGATGCGCGTCGGCCAGTTCCTTGGCGGAAACCTTCTTCCCGCGCAGCGCGTCGCGCGCTTCGGCAAGCGTGAGCGAAGTCAGATCAGCCACGCTTTACTCCACCACTTTCGGAACCTGGAAGAAGCCGTCGTCGGTTGCCGGCGCGTTAGCAAGCACGCGCTTCACATAATCGCCCTCGCTCACCACGTCATCACGCATCTTCAACTTCATGTCTTCGACGCTCGCCGTCGGCTCGACGCCATCCACGTTCACTTCGTTCAACTGCTCGACGAACGCGAGCATGTTGTTGATTTCGACGCGCAGGTGCTCGATCTCGTTGTCGGCGACGGCGATCCGCGCCAAATGCGCGATCCGCCGCACAGTCGCGGCATCGACGGACATGGAAGACTCCGTGGGAAATCGTGGTCCGGGGCTATAGCAGACGCCCTTTCGGACCCGCAACCGGCCTAGAGCGCCTTCCCCATGCCGCGAATACGGCCCGCCAGCATCTGCATGATGTACTGCGAGAAGTTGGGGATTTCGTCGACCATGAAGCGGAATTTGCGGGCGTCGATTTCGGTCAATTCGCAGTTCTCTTTCACCCGCGCCGTCGAGGAGCGCGCGCGGCCATCGACCATCGACATGTATCCGATCGCGCCATTCGGCATGACGACTTCGACTACCTTGTCGTGCGTAACCATCTCGACCACGCCCGACTGCACGACATACATGCAGGTCCCGGCATCGCCTTCCTTGAATACTTCGCTGCCCGCCGTGAACGCGATGCTCTTGCCGGCGCTGCGCGCCATCTGGCGCATGTCGAATTCGCTGCTCATTGCCTGGCCCCGCCAACTTTATGTGACGGATTTCTGACAAGGCCCGCTGTCATTTTCAAGAGTGTTTATGCGTCAAATGGTTTGCCCTTTTCAGGCACCAAGACCTTCACGTCGCTGCCCTTCATCTCAGCGACGAACTTGTCCGGCGTCTGGTCGATGATCGGAAACGAGCCGTAGTGGCACGGGACCGCCGTCTTCAGTCCCTTGAAGAAGCGCTTCACAGCCATTCCCGCGACCTTGCCGCCCATCGTGAAGCGGTCGCCGACCGGCACGAAGGCAACCTGCGGCTGATGGATTTCGCTGATCAGCGCCATGTCGGAGAAAATGTCGGTATCGCCCACGTGATAAACCGTCGGCTCGCCCTGCGCTTTCACGATGATCCCGCCCGGATTGCCCATCACCGCGAACTGCCCGTCCTCGATCATGGTCGAGGAGTGATCGGCACGCACGAGCGTCACTGTGAAGCCGCCCTGATCGGTAGTGCCACCGATATTCATGGGGTCGAACTTCTTCACGCCTTTTCCGTTCAGCCACATGCAAATTTCGAAATGGCTGACGACCGGAATGTCGAGCTCCTTCGCAATCGCCGCGCTGTCGCCGATATGATCGGAATGGCCGTGCGTCAGCAGAATATGCGTGACGCCTTTCACCGCTTCCTTTTTGTCGCCGGCAAAAGCCGGGTTGCCGGTGAAGAACGGGTCGATCAGCACGGCCTTGCCGCCGAAATCGAGCCGGAATGCCGAGTGGCCATACCAGGTAACGCGCATCGCTTCCTCCAATGATCTTCAGGTCTGACGCCCAGCCTATCGAATAATGCGTTCGCATGGGTATGGGTCCACGATTTCACGGGGACGACAAACCGCGCCCGGGCATGCTAACGGCCACCCCGACATGCCCGCCCGCCTCTGTGAAATCGACGAGCTTTCCGCCCTGCTCGCGCCGAACGCGCGGCTGATCGGCGTCGATCTCGGCGAGAAGACGATCGGGCTTGCACTCTCCGACGTGAACCGGACCATTGCGTCTCCGCTCGAAACGCTGCCGCGAGGAAAATTCAAAGCCGACGCGGAGAAGCTGCTCGCGATCGTTGCAAAGTTCGGCGTGGGCGGCCTCGTGATCGGTTTGCCGAGAAACATGGACGGCTCGGAAGGGCCGAGCGCGCAGTCGGCGCGCGCCTTTGTCCGCAACCTAGGCCCTCTCACCGATCTCGCAATCGTCTTCTGGGACGAGCGGCTTTCGACGGCGGCCGTCGAACGGACGCTGATCGAGGCAGATACGTCGCGCAAGCGCCGTGACGAAGTCGTGGACAAGGTTGCGGCCGCCTACATTCTGCAGGGCGCGCTGGACCGGCTCGGCTATGGAAGACGCGAATGATCGCCGTCATCAACGCTCTCGTCCCCGTCTTTCTTCTGGTCGCACTCGGCGCGTTCCTGAAGCGCACGTTGCTCAAGAGCGACAACGCGTGGGACTCGCTGGAAGACCTGACTTATTACGTGTTGTTTCCCGCGCTCCTCTTTCTTGCGACCGCGACTGCGGATCTGTCGAAGGTGCCGATCTGGGGAATTTTCGCGGCCCTCGTCACAGCGATCCTTGCGAGCGCGTTTATTCTGATTGTCCTGCGCGTGCCGATGCAGCGCGCCTTCGGCTGGTCGGGTCCTTCCTACACATCCGTGTTTCAGGGCGCCGTGCGCTGGAATACTTATATTGCGGTCGGTGTTGCCTCAGCGCTGCTGGGCGAAGTCGGGCTGGCGCTCGCAGCCGTCGCGCTTGCGAGCATGATCCCGCTGATCAACGTGCTGAGCGTGGTCGTGCTCGCGCGCTACGCGCCCAATTCGCCGGCGAAAGTGAAGCACGTTCTCGTGCACCTGCTGCGCAATCCGTTTATCTGGGCCTGCGGCCTCGGTATTGCGATCAACGCAATCGGTTTGCCGCTCCCGAAAGTCTTCACCGGATTCATGAATGTGCTGGGCCAGGCATCGCTGCCCCTCGGCCTGATGATCGTGGGCGCAGGACTCGATCTGAAGACGGTCGCGAAGATCGACGCTGCGGTTCTCATCTCGACCGGCGTGAAGATGCTGCTCCTGCCCGCAATCGCGATCGGCACCGGCTATTTCGCGGGCGTGCCCTGGCCCGCACTCGCAGTCATCGCCATCGCCTCCTCGGTGCCCTCAGCGCCGAACGGCTACATGCTCGCACGCCAGATGGGCGGCGACGCGCCCCTGCTCGCGCGCATTCTCACGATCCAGATTTTCGTGGCGCTCGTTTCAATTCCAGCGGCGCTCGCGGCGGCCGCATATCTCGGGCGCTAGAAAAGAAAACGGCGGGCTTTCGCCCGCCGTTCTCGCTAACCGGAAGTCCGGTTGAATTAGCACCAGGCCCAGTAGCCCTGGCCCTGATACGGACCAGACTGTACCCAGCAGCGCTGACGCGGCGCTTCGTAGTAGCCGTAGGGCTGCTCGTAGTAGCCGCGGTTCTGCGCAGCGGCAGCAGCAGCGGCGGCACCGAAGATGCCGAGCGCGACAGCCGGGCCGACCCAGCGGTTACGACGGCGCCACTGCACGTCAGTGGACTGCTCGCTCACGACACCCTTGAGGTTGGTCGCCGAAGCAGCCGGCGCGGCGTAAGCGGTGTTGATCTCGCTCGCGGCAGCCGAGATGAGAACGGCGGCAACGAGCGCCATCACGAACTTGGAAAGGTTGAACATCTTCATGGTCTGATAGCCTCGCTAAATACGCGCTTCACTTGCGCGCTCGGTTGGAATTTCGCTTTTCAGGCATGAACCCCGCCTGAATAAAGTGCGGCGTTACTGCGGCGGGGATATTAAAAAAACCTTGCGGCCGCAACGAGGTAACCGGGGCTCTGGTTAAGCCCCGGTCACAATCTTGTTATCGTGCGTAGTCAGCCGGGTCATCCCAGCTCTGCGGCTGGCTGCTGCTCGGAGCCGAGTAGTAGCCATACGGCTGCTGGTAATAGCCATAGGGCTGCTCGTAGTAGCCATACGGTTCGTCGTAATAGTAACCGCGGTTGTTGGCGATCGCAGCGCCGGCAGCGACGCCGACACCGAACGCGCCGAGACCGATCGCAACGTTGCGGCCGCGGTTACGGCGCCACTGCACCGTTTCCGACGCCGACGGGGCGGCAGTCTTCAGCGAATCGAAGTTAGCGTTGAGCGGAGCGGCGTTCGCCGAAAGCGCAGACGCGCCGGCGAGCAGCGCAACGGCGGCACTCGAAGAAAGAGCGATGCGGGTAAATTTCGTCATGTGAGTCAAAGCCTCTTGGTAGCCGCCCAACGAATGATCGGGTTTCCGTCAAGCGGCAGGTAAAACCAGATTTTCCTGTGGGGCAGCTCAGGCCGCCCGCTGGAAGCAACGGTCGATCAAGCGCTCAACGCGGTTGACCGGCATTGGGTTCCCGAAATTACGGAAAGCGAGACCGCCAAGACGCCGCTCCGCGAAGGCTTCGGCGACCTCTCCGGGAGCGCTTTTCGCGAGTGCCGCCGCGGCGGCGAGCAGCGCAAGCAACTCAGTAGTCCGGCGCGCAAGCGCTTCGCGGTCGGGACTGGTGAACCCCGTCTTCACAAGCTCGATGGCATTTGCAGCATTCGGCAGATCGCGCGTCGTTTTTTCGAGCGACGCAAGCACGCGCTGTGCGGCTTCCGGTTCGCGAGCCGCACCGCGCAGAAGATCGAGCGCCATCACGTTGCCGGAGCCTTCCCAGATCGCATTCAACGGGCTCTCGCGATAGAAGCGCGCGAGCGGCCCTTCCTCGACGTAACCGTTGCCGCCGAGACACTCGAGTGTTTCGTAGACGAAGCCTGGTGTCGCCTTGCACACCCACATCTTTGCGGCCGGAGTCACGATGCGTGCGAACGCCGCTTCTTCCGGATCGCTCTCGGACTTGTCGAACGCGCTCGCGAGACGCAGAGCAAGCGCAAGAGCGCCTTCACGCTCCAGCGCGAGATCGCCGAGCACCATCTGCATCAGCGGTTGATCGATCAGTTTTCTCTGAAACACCGTCCGGTAGCGTGTGTGATGAATCGCGTAGCGCAGCGCGCCCTGCATGATGCCGAGCGAGCCGGTGACGCAATCGAGGCGCGTAAGCTGCACCATCCCGATGATCGTCTTCACGCCGTCGCCTTCCGGTCCGCAGCGCTGCGCGTAAGCGCCTTCAAATTCGACTTCGCTCGAAGCGTTCGAGCGATTGCCGAGTTTTTCTTTCAAGCGCATCAGCCGCAGGCCGTTCGGCGTCCCGTCGGGCTTGAAGCGCGGCACCAGAAAACAAGTGAGGCCGCCCTTCGCCTGCGCGAGCACCAGAAACGCGTCGCACATCGGCGCGGAGAAAAACCATTTGTGACCGGTCAGACGATACGCGTCGCCGTCCGGCTCGGCACGAGTCGTGTTCTGGCGCACGTCTGTTCCGCCCTGCTTCTCGGTCATGCCCATGCCGAACGTGATGCCGCGCTTTTCGCCGGAGGGGATGAAGCGCGGGTCGTAATCGCGCGAGCGAATGCGGGGCAACCATTCCTTCGCCAGCGATGGCTCGGCGCGAAGCGCGCCGGTCGCGGCATGGGTCATGGTAATGGGACAGAGATGCCCTTGCTCGACTTCGCTTGCGAGATAATGACGGGCCGAGCGCGCGACATGTTCGCCGGGCACGAACGAACCGTCCGCCGCCCATACCGAGGCGTGTATTCCCGCCTTGATGCTCTCTTCCATGAAGCGGTGATAGGCGGGGTGAAATTCCACCACGTCCGCGCGATGCCCCTGCCGGTCGTGCGTCCGTAATTTCGGTGTGTACTCGTTGGCGAGCCGCGCGAGTTCCGTCATCTCCGCGCGTCCGAAAGCCGTACCGAGTTCGCGCAGCGAGGCCGCCGATTTTCCGGCGCCAAAAGCCGCGACTGCCTCCGTCAAAGGCACATCGGTGGAATACAGGTCGACGTCGCCGATCGGCGGCGACTGGTTGAAGACTTCATGGGTGGCGAAGGGTGACGTAGGGGCCATTGCGTCATCTCAGATGTGGAAGCGTTAATCTAACATGCCAATCGCCGCTTGCGATGCGCGGACGATGGGTCTATGCGGTTGCCTTTAATGACATCTCGCAGTCCTTCCACGTTCGCGCTCGCGCAACGGCATTTGCTGGGCATTGAAGGGCTTTCCGCTTCCGACATCACCGGCCTCCTCGATCTCGCCGAGGAATTCGTCGATCTGAACCGTCAGGTCCAGAAAAAGCGCACGACGCTGTCCGGCCGGACCCAGATCAACCTCTTTTTCGAAGCCTCCACCCGCACGCAAAGCTCCTTCGAGCTTGCCGGCAAGCGCCTCGGCGCCGACGTGATGAATATGTCGATCGCGTCCTCCTCGATCCGCAAGGGCGAAACGCTGCTCGACACGGCGCTGACGCTGAACGCCATGCATCCGGACATGATCGTGGTGCGGCATGCCGCCTCCGGCGCAGTCGAACTTCTCTCCCAAAAAGTCGAATGCTCGGTCATCAATGCCGGAGACGGCGCGCACGAGCACCCGACGCAGGCACTGCTCGACGCGCTCACCATCCGTCGCAACAAGGACAAGCTCGAAGGGCTCACCGTCGCGATCTGCGGCGACATCGCCCATTCGCGCGTCGCGCGCTCGAACATAATCCTGCTGAATACAATGGGGGCGCGCGTTCGGGTTGTGGCACCCTCAACACTTCTGCCCTCGGGCATCGAGCGCATGGGCGTCGAAGTCCATCGCGACATGCGCGAAGGCCTTCGCGACGCCGACATCGTGATGATGCTGCGCCTGCAGCGCGAGCGCATGGCCGGATCACTGATCCCTTCCTCGCGCGAATACTTCCACTATTACGGTCTCGATCCGGCGAAGCTGAAATTCGCAAAACCTGATGCGCTTGTCATGCATCCCGGACCGATGAACCGCGGCGTCGAAATCGAATCTTCCGTCGCCGACGGTGCTCAGTCGCTGATCCGCGAACAGGTCGAGATGGGCGTCGCAGTGCGCATGGCCGTACTCGAAGCGCTCGCACGGAATTTGCCCAATGCGTGAGCGGCACACATGATCGCCTTCATCGTCGACATGGTGATCGGAAAAATTGTCGGGCTTTTCATGAGCCAGCGCTGGTACATGGCGATCGCTTACACGCTTGCCTTGCTGTCGCTCGTCGCAATTACCATCGGCGGGCTAGGCTATCTGGTCTCGCTGTGGCTGTTCCGCCCCGAAGATTTCGGAAGACCGCTGACAATCGCGTTCACGGCCGGCTTCCTCGCTTTCATCATCGCGCTTTGGATCGGTTTCAATGTGATCCAGCGCAGGGTCTTCAAATGATCGCGCGCAACGAAAATCGCCCGCTCCTGCTCGCGAATGCGCGCGTGATCGATCCGTCGCGCGATCTCGACCAGCGCGGCGATGTATT
>Ga0247762_1000190_pt1 | contig 24183 bp, 19 predicted proteins | sample UWRJL081202R4_FD_181016 | JGI IMG/M metagenome (GOLD analysis project Ga0247762, IMG submission 181016) | Plant litter microbial communities from Arlington Agricultural Research Station in Wisconsin, United States - UWRJ-L081-202R-4 | ecosystem: Environmental > Terrestrial > Plant litter >...
CACCGGCGTCATCATCGTGCTGCAGCACGTAGAGATATTTCGTTTTGTAAGTCAGACCAACCGTAAGCTCACGCGCTTCCTGGAGTCTGTAAAATACTCAGATTTCATTTCGGGCTTCACCTCCGATAACAAGCTGGGCAAAAGCTTCAAGGATCTCAACCTGGCCTTTAACGAGGTGTTGGAGGCCTTCCGCAAGGCGCGCACGGAAAAAGAAGAGCATGGTCAGTATCTCAACACCGTTGTACAACAGGTGCGCACCGGTATACTCTCGTTCGATTCCGATGGCAACGTGCAGCTGATAAACGCTAACGCCAAACGCTTCATCGGCGTAACCACGATCAAGAATATCCAGGAGCTTATCGCCACAAACCCCAAGCTCTATCACTCCATCAACAGTGTGGAGTCCGGCAAAAGCGAGCTGTATAAAGGCAGCAACGAAGTATATCTTACCATACAGGCCACCGAGCTGCGAATACGCAGCGCCGATGTAAAGCTCATAACCTTACAGAACATCCAGCCCGAATTACAACAACAGGAGCTCGAAGCCTGGCAGAACCTCACACGCGTACTGCGTCATGAGATCATGAACTCCATTACACCCATCTCGTCCCTCACTTCTACCCTGCGCGAAATACTGGGCCAGGAGATGGTGAAGAAAGATAACCACTATGAGCTGATGGAAGAAGGTGCCGAAGACCTGCGCGAAGGCCTCAGCACAATTGAAAACCGTAGTAAAGGGCTTATCAAATTCATTGACGCCTATCGTGAATATACATCCCTGCCAAAGCCCGTTATAGAAACCGTACGCCTAAAAGATCTTATCGAAAAAGTAGCGCACCTGCTGCGTACCGAGCTGCGCAAGACCAAGGTAAACTTTCGCTACGAGTGTCAGTCGGATTACCTCACCATACAGGTAGACTCTGAGATGATCGAACAGGTATTGATCAATCTTTTGAAGAATGCCATCGAGGCGTTGGCTGAAACAGAGAATGCCACCCTTGAGCTGATCGGCTTCTACGACGAGAATGTCGTGAAGATCGAAGTGATCGATAACGGCCCCGGCATTATCAAAGAAGCCGTGGAGCACATCTTCGTGCCGTTCTATACCACAAAAAGAACAGGCTCAGGTATAGGCCTGAGCCTGTCGCGCCAGATCATGCAAATGCATAACGGCTCTATAACAGTAGAATCAGAACCGGGCGTAAAAACAGTGTTCCTGCTCCGGTTCTGATCGTAATCCTTATTGCTCTACTTTACGGAATACCGCCGTGGCGTTGTGCCCACCGAATCCGAACGTATTGCTGAGCGCAGCCTTTACAGGCATCACCTTCTTTTGCCCGGTTACAATGTTAAGCCCTTGAGGCAGATCAGGGTCTATTTGTTTGGTATTGATGGTAGGCGGTATAATGCCCTCGTGTATAGCCTTGATACAGATGATCGCCTCTATAGCCCCGGCTCCGCCCAATAAGTGGCCTGTAGCCGATTTAGTAGCACTGATGTGCAGTTTGCTGGCATGCTCCCCGAAGAATTTCGATACAGCCTTCATCTCGCTCTGGTCTCCAACCGGTGTTGAAGTAGCGTGAGGGTTAACATAGTCTATATCCTGCGGCGTCAAGCCTGCATCTTCCACTGCCCACTTCATGCTCAGCATCGCGCCCGCACCTTCGGGGTGTGTAGCCGTAAGGTGATACGCATCGGCCGACATACCGCCGCCTGCTACTTCAGCATAGATCTTCGCACCACGGCGCTTGGCATGCTCGTACTCTTCCAGCACCAGCGCGCCACCACCTTCGCCCATTACGAAGCCGTCACGGTCTACGTCGAAAGGACGTGACGCCGTCGCAGGATCGTCATTGCGTGTAGACAAAGCCTTCATCGCGTTAAACCCGCCGATACCCGCCTCATTGACTGCAGCTTCCGAGCCGCCGGTTATAATAACATCCGCCTTGTTCCAACGGATATAGTTCATCGCGTCGATAATGGCCGTGGTTGATGTTGCACATGCCGATACCGTGGTGAAGTTCGGTCCCATAAAACCATATTTCATGGAGATCCAGCCCGATGCGATATCGACAATTACTTTCGGTATGAAATACGGATTGATACGCGGCGTACCATCGCCACGACCGAACTCGATCATCTCCTGTTGGAACGTATAGAAACCGCCGTTGCCGGAGCCCCATATAACGCCTACGCGCGTCTTATCGATCTTATCCATCTCCAGGCCCGAATCGTTTATAGCTTCGGTGCTGGACACCATAGCGTAATGCGCAAAGGGGTCCATCTTACGGATCTCCGATTTCTCGAAGTGATCGGCTGCATTAAAACCTTTCAGCTCACAGGCAAAACGCGTTTTAAATTTGGTCGTATCAAACTTGGTAATGAGGGCAGCGCCGCTCTTACCCGCGATCAGGTTGTTCCAGAATTCAGGAACTGTGTTTCCCAGCGGTGCCAGGGCTCCCAGACCGGTTACGACTACTCTACGTGGTTGCATAATTATGAATTAGAAATAGTATTCAATAAGGTTTTACATTGTGCCATCACCAGGTCTATCGGCTCATTCGAGCGCTCTACCCGGGAAAATATAATGGCACCTTCCATTGCACAGAAAAAGGTATATGCCAGTTGACGCGTGTTGAGATCGGCTTTGAACTCGCCCGCAGCCACACCTTGCTCCAGCAGGCCCTCGATAAATCCCACCATGTTCATGATCTCCTCCAGCACCACCTTCTTCATGGACAGCCGGTAATCGTCCGCCTCCACGGCAGTGTTAAGAAGTGGACAACCGCCCGTAACCGGGGGATCGAACACGTACTCGGAAAAGAAATTGAACAGGGAAAAAAGTTGCTCCTTGAAAGATGGGATATTCTCCAGACGGGAACGAACAATATCGCGAATCCGGCCCACGGAATAACGGAACGCCTCGTAGGCAATCTCTTCCTTATCGGTAAAGTTGCCGTACAGCGCCCCCTTGGTGAGACCCGTCGCTTCCATCATGTCGGAAAGCGTTGTTCCGTCGTACCCGCGCGTGTTGAACAGCGGCGCGGTCGACTGGATGATATGCTGACGTGTTTTCTCTGACTTTGTCACGGGGCGAAATTATACCTTTCGGTATATTATACCAAATCCCGCGCAAAATAGTGCCTGAAAAGGCTAATATTTATGAAAGATTAAAGATTTTATTCATTAGAATCCATTTTTCACCCGGTTTCGCAAACGGCAGGTACTGCTGGAAGTTCTCCATAAGCCGCTCCCACTCCTGTACTTTGGGGTTTGCCGCATCGGCTTTGCCCTTGGCTTCGAATGAGAATGAGGCACTTACCTCCATGATCATGAACAGGCGATTACCCGTGCGGTAGATCTCCATCTGCTCGATTCCGGAGTCGCGAATGCTTTTGAGGATCTCCGGCCATACCGCCCGGTGATGCTTTTCATATTCAGCAATAGCCGCCGCATCGTCTTTCAGATCCAGGGCCAGGCAATATCGTGTAATAGAAGACATGAGAATCAGTTGGTTTCTACTTTATAGCCCCACAGACCGAAGAACAGGATAACAACGAAGGATATCGTTGGTATGATCATAGCATTCTGAACGTTGCTCAGCGAAAGCAAACCCGCCAGCGGAGGCAATATAGCACCTCCCACGATCGCCATGATCACCAGCCCCGACCCAAGCTTAACCTGTTCACCCAGGTTGCGAATAGACAGCGAGAAGATCGTAGGGAACATGATAGACATAAAGAAATACGTCAACCCGATCGCGATGATAGCCGATGCTCCGCTTCCCACCCAACCATAAAGCGACAGCACTATACAGATTGCAGCATACAGCGCCAGCAGCTTCTGTGCCTTTACCTTGGTCATCAGCCAGCTGCCCACAAAACGGCCCGCCATGAATAACGCCAACGCAAACGAAGCATGGAAGCCGGCGATCTGCGCCGGAGTCATGGCAGACTCCACAGGGTACAGCCACATCACAAGCGGCATATGCACGTCTTTAGCAAAATGCAGCTTCAGGTCTACGAAATAACCGAAGATAGCCGTCTGCCCGCCTACATAAAAGAACTGCGCGATTATGCCGAACATCAGGTGACGATGCCGTGTAATACCCTTGAACGATGCTTCCTTCTCGGACGTCGAAGAGATCTCCGGCATCTTCGTGATCGCAAACAGGATCGTGATGAACAACACAAGACCTCCGATCAACAGATACGGAAGTTGCACGGCGTGTGCTTCCGCTATCCGTATCGCTTCGGCTTCGGCTACCGGCATGGCGTTAAGCGTTTCATTGGTATGCTCCGTTTTCGAAAAGATCAGCATACTTCCGATGATCGGCGCAAATACAGTACTGAGACCGTTGAACGACTGCGAAAGGTTGATCCGGCTGTCGGCAGATTTCGGATCGCCCAGCACAGTAACGTAAGGGTTAGCCGCCGTTTCCAGAAACGCCAGCCCGCACGCGATCACAAACAACGCAAACAGGAACACACCGTAAACACGAAGCTCCGCTGCGGGAAAGAATATAAATGCGCCTATAGCATACAGCACCAGCCCGATGATGATGCCCCGCTTGTACCCGATACGATTCATCAGGAATGCCGCAGGCAACGCCATCACAAAATATCCTATATAAAACGCCGAGTCTACAATACCCGCCTGCGCGCGGTTAAGATTCAGAGCAGTCTGGAAGTGCTTGATCAGCGTGCCGTTCAAACTGTTGGCCAGTCCCCACAAAAAGAAAAGACTGGTAACAAGCATAAACGGAATAAGGTAAGACGGTCTGCTGCCGGTCTCGTTCCGGGTCTCAAATGTTTCAGTGCTCTGTATCGGCATGGCGGGTTAGTAGCTTAGGGTATAGAAAATAATTATTGCGAGATGGCGCGATCCAGGTGAACGTAGCCGCCGTCTACATGAACCAGTTGGCCCGTAGTATGGCTCGAACGCTCGGATAATAAGAACGCAACCATATTGGCGATCTCCTCGCTGGTAGTCATACGTTGCTCGAAGGGGATCTTCGAGGTAATGCCTTTCAGCTTCTCTTCGGGATTGGAGAAGGTCTTGATCCACTTGTCGTATAGCGGCGTGTAGCACTCGGCCACGATCACGGCATTTACGCGCACAGAGTATGGCAGGAGCTCCACGGCCCACTCGCGGGTAAGCGCATTACGTCCGCCGTTAGACGCAGCGTACGCCGAAGTATTGCCTTGTCCGGTCTCGGCAGTTTTGGAGCCGATGTTGACAATGGCGCCTTTCGATTTCTTCAGGGCAGGCAGCGCATGGTGAGCCATCAGGTAATAGTGCACCAGGTTCTTGTGCAGCGATTCCATAAAGCGCTCGTAGTTGCCGCTCTCGAGTCCTACGCCATCGTTCACACCCGCGTTGTTAACCAGCCCGTCTATACGGCCGTATTTTGCGAGTACTTGCTCCACGGCGCGTTTACATTCTTCCGGTTGCGAAAGCTCGGCCTCCACCTGGAAGCCTTTACCGCCGGCCGCCGTTACTTCGTTCAGCGTGCGTGTATTGTCGCCTTCGCTGCGGCCTATGATCACCGGTATGGCGCCTTCGCGTGCGAGTACTTTAACGATGCCCTCGCCGATGCCTTTTGCACCGCCGGTTACTAATATTACTTTGTCATTCAGTTGCAGTTCCATAGTTTCTAACGTCAGAGGTTATAAAATCGGTGTGCATTGCCGCCCATGACAAGCTGCTGCTCATGCGCGGAGAACGTAGCGAGGTGTGTTTCAACAAGAGTCAGCTGTTGACTGTATGTAGCGGCTACCTGGCACACGGGCCAGTCTGAACCGTAGAGAAGGCGTTGTGTGCCAAACGCCTCCGATATACGATCGAGGTAAGGTGTAAAGTCCGCAGGCTTCCATTGCTGCCAGTTCGCTTCGGTCACCATGCCCGAGACCTTGCACGATACGTGCGATATTCCGGCAAGGCTGCCCATAAAACGATCCCACGGGGCTACTGCACCGTCGCGTATCGCTGGCTTGGCAATATGGTCCACCACCATCTTTACATAGTCTATCGCGCGGGCAAATGCAACCGCTTCTTCCAACTGATGGTGATAGATCAGAATGTCGTACGTAAAGTTATACTTCGCGAGCTTGCGTACGCCGGCAATAAACGTGGGGTCCAGCAGAAAGCCTTTCGGCTCGCCCTGTACCACGTGGCGGAAGCCTTTCAGCTTTTTGAATTGGGAATAGTATTCAAGCCGCTCGTCGAGATTGGAAGCCCGTAGGTCTACCCAACCCACTACACCTTTGATGAAACTGTGCTTATCGGCAAGGTTCAGCAAAAACTGAGTCTCTGCTTCCGACTGGTCGGCTTGCACGGCCACACATCCGTCGATCTTTGCGGCCTGAAGCAATGGCAAAAGATCTTCGGGAAGAAAATCTTTTGCTATTGCATTCATGTCCGGTGTGATCCAGGCGTGTACCACCGGATCGTATTTCCAGAAATGCTGATGAGAATCGATACGCATAACGTTTTCGTCTAAACGTTACGAAAACGCCGTGGCGGTCTGCTTCTGAGAGCCCAGGCCATCGATGCCCAGCTCCACCACATCACCTGCCTTCAGATAGATCGGCGGGTTGAAGCCCAGGCCTACACCTGCCGGCGTACCGGTAGAGATCACGTCACCGGGCAGCAGCGTCATAAACTGACTTACATAGCTCACGATGAACGGTATGTTGAATATAAGATTCGAAGTATTGCCATCCTGGAATGTCTTGCCGTTTACGTTCAGCCACAGGCGCAGCGCGCCTACGTTCGCCACTTCGTCTTTCGTTACCAGGTATGGGCCCATTGGCGCAAACGTATCGCAACCTTTGCCTTTGGCCCACTGACCATTGCGTTCGAGTTGATAGGCACGCTCGCTGTAGTCGTTGTGCACGCAATAGCCTGCTATATGATCGTTGGCGTTCTCTTCGGTCACATAAGTAGCCTTCTTGCCGATCACCACGGCAAGCTCCACTTCCCAGTCGGTCTTTTCGCTGCCGCGGGGTATAACCAGGTTATCGTTAGGGCCGACAAGGGCCGTTGTAGATTTGAAGAATATAATGGGTTCGGCCGGGATCTGTGCGCCGGTTTCGCGGGCGTGGTCCGAGTAGTTGAGGCCGATACAGACGATCTTCGAAGGACGTGTAAACGGTGCGGCTGTACGCACGTTGTCAGCCACCTTAGGCAGATCGGTATGAGTCTTGAGCCAATCCTGTAAACGGGCGATACCGTTAGTCTCAAAAAATTTCTCTCCGAAGTCTTCTCCGAACGCGGATACATCGAGGCGCTGGCCGTTGATCAATACACCCGGCTTCTCCTGGCCAGGCTCCCCAAAACGTAATAATTTCATGGTCTGTTTTGTTTTTGCGACGTACAATGGTTGTTTGTACGCCTGTCTGTTTACTAATCAGTTTTATAATGTGCCATCCTGATCATCTATCGGGATGGCGGGCCCTCCGTCGCCTCGATACTTATCGAAGCTATGGCGGGTGAGACCTTCATAGTTTGGGGTAGAAGATCGGTATTTTATCAATTTCGCGCGAAATATGGCAAAAAAGTGTTAGCCACACACTTAAATTATATGAAAGGGACGAATAAAACTCAATCCTCCCACCACAATGCCCGAATTTTTATTCACAATCCTAGCCGTTGAGACGGATAAAGCCGCCATCGATCGGATAGTCTGTGCCGGTGATGAATGATGCTTCATCCGAGCACAGATATAACGCCAGCGCTGCGATCTCATCAGGGCGCCCCATGCGGCCGATCGGTTGAGTCTTCGACAGCTTCTCGAACATCTCGCTTTCCTTACCCGGGTAGTTTGTCTTTAAGAAGTTATCGACAAACGGTGTATGTACACGTGCCGGCGAGATACAGTTGCAACGGATGTTGTCTTTCAAATAATCCTTTGCTACAGACAGTGTCATGCTGAACACCGCGCCCTTGCTCATCGAATATGCGAAGCGGTCTGACAACCCTACTGACGCTGCTATTGACGCCAGGTTGAGTATTACACCACCGCGCTGCTGCTGCATTTGCGCTACGGCCGCCTGCATGGTATTGTAAGCTCCCTTCACGTTTACCTGGAACACTTTTTCGAAGTCGGCTTCGCTAGTGTTATCGAGTCTGCCGATGTGTGAGATGCCGGCGCTGTTCACCAGTATATCGACCCGGCCGGCCTGTGCTACGATCTTGCTGATCACATCCTTCACCTGCGCCTGGTCTGTTACGTTGCAGGGCACAGCAAAGGCCTTTCCTCCCTTCTCCTGTATATGTGCAAGAGCTGATTCGGCAGCGGTTGCATTAAGCTCGAGAATAAATACCGTGGCCCCTTGTTGGGCGAACAGTTCCGCAACGGCTCTTCCTATACCGCTGCCCGCGCCAGTAATTACGGCTGTTTTGTTTTGTAGACTGAACATGTTTTCAAAGAAAAAATCAAATGAACACGTTTAATCGAACAATTCAAAGAATATCAATGATGAGAGGCGGGGCCGTTCAGAAAAGAATCCCACTCACCTGCCTGACCATGCAGGTGATCCTTGAGAAAAATAGAATATGACGGCTTATACGGCTTTTTGCGCAGGATCATGTTCGCAGCTTCGGGTGAATAGTCGCCTTTCTTGGCGTTGCATTTCTTGCAGGCGGTCACGAGGTTCAGCCAGGTATCGGTGCCGCCTTTGGCCCGCGGAATAACATGGTCAATCGTCAGGTCTTTCCGGGTGCCGCAGTACTGGCACTCGTAGTTATCGCGTTTGAATATATTCTGGCGCGTAAGGTTCACACCTTTGTAAGGCGCGTTGACATAACGGTTAAGCCGTATAACGGAAGGCATCGGGTAGTTCTGAGAGATCGAGTGTAGCACATGGCCGTTGGCGGTGCGAACGAGCTCGCTTTTGTTGAGGAACACGAGTATAAAGGCACGCTCTACGGAGCAAACCATGAGCGGACTATTGTCCTGGTTCAGTACCAACACCCGGCTGTTCATAAAGGAAATATAAATCCATTCTTCCTGTTTACAAAACAGAAACGGCGGGTGTTTTCGGTAAAACACTGAAAGTAAGGCTCAGGCAGCCCAGAAGCGGTATAAGAAGTGGTTTTCAGGCGTTTATGTGCCTGCGAAAGGTTATATTATGCTTCCGTTAAGATCCTCCGGATGTGTGCCAGCTGGTGGGTGTAGGCCTTGGTTTCGAGATTCAGGATTCCGTTTTCGTCAAGGTGATCTACGCGCACCCTACCCGATGCATGGATGATACGGTCATCAGCCATGACGATACCGACATGAACTATGCGCCCTTCGCCATTCCTGAAGAAAGCCAGATCACCAGGGCGTAGCTCTTCCCAGGCTATGGCCTTACCCTGAGCGGCCTGTTGCGACGAATCACGTTGCAGCATATATCCGCAGATCCTGAAAACGATCTGCGTAAAACCCGAGCAATCTATACCAAACGGGCTCCGGCCGCCCCATTGGTAGGGCGCATTGAGATACTTCTGCGCAATGCTCCGCATATACTCCACGCCACGCTTCTGCCCCACGTTCTTCGCCTCGCCGTTAAAGGCAAACTGCTCTTCCATCTTGAAAAGCTCCGAGCTCGAAATCGGAATTATACTCCCCATCAGTATCGGCAACGGGCTCTTGTTATACAACAAGCTCGACGTCAGATCCGTCGTGATTTTAAACTCCGCCCGATCCATATAGTCAAAATACTCCCGCGATATAGAATGATGCTGCCGGCTATCGATCCAGCCCTCATACTGATCGAACGCAACCTTTATCCGAAGCCACTTCTTATCCAGCGACTGCTCCACCACCTCATAATGCTCCCCGAACAACAACTGCGTCGTCTGTTCCGCCTTATCCGAAGCCGCCCCACGCACTGGTATCACACTAAGCCTCGCTACCCCAAAATCAAAAGCATCCATTCAAAAAAGAATTAGAATCCAACCATTATCGATACATCAACTCACTTAATAAACGCAAGCCCCTGGCTCTGTGCGCGCCGGCAGGCGTGATTTGGCGCAAGTCTGTGACTTGTGCCCATCATGTTGGCAGTCTGTGACTGCCGAGGCCCTCTACATTACCGATTCAACCTGTTCAACTCCCTCTTCGCATCTCTTTCCCGTATACTATCCCGCTTATCATGCATCTTCTTACCCCGTGCTATCGCTATCTCTAGCTTGGCATACCCACGGTCATTGATAAACAACCGCGTCGGCACAAGCGTAAGACCCTTCTCATCAAGCTTGGTCTCGATCTTTATCAGCTCCGAGCGTTTCATCAGCAGCTTCCGTTCGCGGGTAGCTTCGTGGTTGTAATGCGTGCCCTGTGCATAAGGCGTTATGTTTATACCCTTGGTAAAAAGCTCGTCGTTCTTAAAATAGCAATAGCCATCCTGCAGATTTACCTTGCCCTCGCGTATAGACTTGATCTCGGTGCCGCTAAGCACCATGCCTGAAATATATTTATCCAGCAGCTCGTATTCATAGCCGGCCTGCCGGTTACGTATATTGATATCGTTCGAAAAGCGTTGTTGTTTCACCTGTTAACTTTATTTAACCCATAAGGCAGCTGCCTGTCCGGTATGTATTATTGTACATTCTCTTGACTATACTGTCAATTCCCTTAAACCAATATCCGTTCAGAAAGTTCAGCCCGCGTTTGTTTTAAAAAGACGGTCCAGTGTATCGCGTTTTAAAATCTTCTGCCCGGTCTTGCCGATGGCGATGAGGCGGTCGTCTACATGCGCTTCGTAGAAGCAGGTCAGCTCGTTACCGTTAAGTTGGTCTATCCACGCCTCAAAAACGATCGTTTCGCCAACAAATGCGGGGCTTTTATGATCGATGCTCAGGAATGTCCCGATGCCTTCTTCGTGGTCGTCGCGCATATCCAGCACAAACTGGCGGGTAGTCCATTCGATATCACGGGCCAGCGCGAACGTAGCGCACACCGGGTGCACCACCTCGCCGTTAAAGGCAGCAATGTCGTCAGGCTGAACCTTTCGCGAAAAGCTCTTCCGGTCACCGGGTTTAAAAATGTTCTTCATAGGCATCGTTGGGCATGCAAAGATGCTATAAATCCCGGTTTTACACAGGCATACGTGCAAGCGGCGTTACATCGAGCGGACAAAACTCTCCCTGAAGATATTTAAAATGGGCGGCCATGGCAATCATACCCGCATTATCCGTACAATACTGAAAATCAGGAATAAACACCTGCCAGCCACGCTTCTCTCCCACTTCCGCCAGCGCCTTGCGCAGACCCGAGTTAGCCGACACACCACCGGCAATGGCTATGTTCCGGATGCCGGTCTGCTCGCTCGCCTGCTCCAGGCGGCTCATCAGCATGTGCACCAGGTGCCGCTGCAGACTCGCGCAAATGTCAGCCATATTCTCCTCCACGAAGTTGGGGTTCTTCGCCTTCTGATCGCGGAGGAAGTACAGGAATGCGGTCTTCACACCACTGAAGGAGAAGTTGAGCCCGGGCATACTGGCATCGGGAAAACGATAGGCCTGGCCATTGCCCTCCCGTGCATACTTGTCGATCAGCGGACCGCCGGGATACGGCAGGCCCATGATCTTGGCCGCCTTGTCGAATGCCTCGCCCACCGCGTCGTCCTGTGTTTCGCCAAGCACCTCCATGTGAAGCGCGTCGTTGACCAGACCGATCTGCGTATGGCCGCCACTTACCGTAAGACAGAGAAACGGGAACGAAGGCCGCGGCTCGTCGATAAAGTGGGCCAGCACGTGGGCCTGAATATGGTTCACTTCGATCAGCGGGATCTTCAGCCCCAGGGCGAGCCCTTTGGCAAAGGATACTCCCACCAGCAGCGCACCCATAAGGCCGGGACCGCGCGTGAACGCCACAGCGTTCAGGTCGGTCTTTTGGATCCCCGCGGTACGGATCGCCTCCTCTACCACGGACACAATGTTCTGCTGATGCGCACGCGAGGCAAGCTCGGGCACAACACCGCCGTATTTTTGGTGTACGGTTTGCGAAGCGATAATATTATTAAGTACCTTGCCGTTCCTAATTATGGAGGCTGATGTCTCATCGCATGAAGACTCAATGGCAAGTATAACGGGATGCATGTGTTGATAAAATGAACTTGCAAGTTATCAAAAATAGAATCAAGAAAATACTGGCGTACACAATAACGTCGGTACTTTTCCTGGTCATCGCTGCATTCCTGGCCCTCCAGATCCCGCCGGTTCAAAACAGCCTCATCGCGTTTTACCTCAAAGATTTTTCCCACGTAACCGGCTTCACGTCGTCTATACGCAGTTTTCGCATGCTGTGGTTCGATCGCCTGGAGCTCCGCGGAGTCCACATTTACGACCCCCAGGGCAACTCCATGATCACCGCCCGGGAGGTCATGATAAACTTCCGCCTCCTCCAGCTCATCAACAGCCCTGACGTAAACATCGACGGTATCTACCTCGACAGCGCACACGTATTCCTGACCAAGATCGATGAATCCGACAGCTCCCGCGACCTGAACATCAACGTCTTCATCGACCGGATCAACAAAAGTTTTGCCGCGTCCGCCAAAAGTGAGGGAAGTCCGGGACGCACCCCGCGCGTAAACATCGGCGAGGCCACGCTGAACCAGAGCCAGTTTACATACATAGACCAGGACAGAGACTCCATCCGCTCCGGCTTCAACTATAACCAGTTCTCGCTGGCCGTAAACGAAGGTCAGATCGGCGGCTTCGTGCTGCTGGGCGACACCACCCAATTCCAGGTGCGAACGCTCATAGCCGAAGACCTGGCAACAAACTTCAAGGTCAAACAGCTCTCCACATTCTTCCGCATATCACAGCTCGGCATGGAGTTCACCGACCTGGACCTGCACGCCGGCGAAAGCATCGTGACCGATTCGATCGTATTCCGTTATGACAGCCTGGACGACCTGAGCGACTTCTTCGACAAGGTGAAGGTGCAGGCCAGGCTGCGCAAGACAACACTCTATCCCAAAGACCTCGCGGTGTTCCTGCCCGAAGCCGGCCAGCTCAAAGAGCCGCTGGAGGTGGAGGGCAACTTCAGCGGCCGCATCAGCAAGTTCAAGCTTAACCAGATGGACGTGAAGACCGGCAACAGCCACCTGGCCGGCTCGCTCGAAATGGACGGTCTGCCGAACATAAACGAAACGTTCATCGTGCTCAACCTGCGCGACTCCCAGCTCGATCCGGAGGACCTTTCGTTCGTGCTGAACAAGTATACGCTCGAGCGCCTTCGACCGATGGGGCGCCTCAATATGCACGGGCAGTTCCTGGGTTACCCCACAGACTTTGTTGCCAACGGCGTCTTCTCGGGCCGCCTCGGGTCTATACGCTCGGATATAAATTTCAAAGTAAACGAAGAAGACTTCGACCGCTCCGAGTATAGCGGCACCATATCCCTCGGCAATGTAGACCTGGGCACATACCTGAACGACACCGCGATGTACCAGCGCGTAACGCTCAGTGGCAAAGTAACCGGCGCAGGCCTTACCAAGACCACCGCCGACTTCCTGCTGAACGGAACTATAAAATCCATCGGCATCAACGGATACAACTATACCAATATCCGCACCGATGCCCGCTTTGCCACAGGCCTTGTGCGCGGGCTTGTCGAGATAGACGACCCGAATCTGCAGTTCCGCGCCCGCGGATCCGTAGACCTGCGCGATGGCCGCAACCAGATAAAGGTACAGGCCAGGCTCGATACAGCATACCTGCATAATCTCAAGCTCACACGCGATACCATCTTTATCAGCACCCGCCTGAATGCCGACTTTACCGGCCTCACGCTGGACTCACTGAAAGGTATAGCCAACTTCAGCGACGTGCTGGTACAATACAACCGCCAGCAGCTCAAGCTCGACACCATTCACCTCGAAGCGCGTAAGGAAGTAGACCATCGCTCACTCAAGATAGAATCCTCACTTGCCGATGCAGAGGTAAGCGGCAACTATAACTACTCCAACCTCTCGTATGACATAGAAACCCTGCTGAACGAGATCACGCTGAATATACGCAACGACCAGCAAGCGATACGCGCATACTACCGGCAAAAAACATACAAGCCCGCCTCGTACGAGGCCAGCATTAATCTACGACTGAAAGATATACGCCCGTTGGTAAACCTGATGAAACTGGACCTCAAACTATCGGCCGATACACGCGTCGAAGGTAAGTTCACCAGCGGCTACACAACCATCTTCAACGCCTATACACGCTTCGATTCGCTGCAATACGACGGTAAGCTGTTTGTCAATAGCGAAGTGGAACTCACAGCTTCCAAGATAGCCGATAGCACCAGCGTACTTGCGATGGCCACGGTAAACTCCGAACACCAGGAGTTCAACAAAAATCTGAAGACAAAGAACCTTCTGGCTGAAGGGATCTGGAACAAAAGCCACATAGACTTCGGCCTCGATGCCGACCAGGACGGCCAGAACAACTATGTGCGTCTGAAAGGTGCCGTAGACTTTATGCGCGACAGCACGATGATCTCGATGGCGCCGTCGGTACTCAAGCTCCTGGAGCGCGAATGGAACTTCGCCGCCGATAATCACATAGCCGTGCAGGGCAGCGACTGGGGCTTCCATAACCTCGCGTTGGTTAACGCCGAGCAGTCCGTAGCCGTAAACGGCCACATCTCCGAAGATCCCTACCAGGTACTCTCGCTCAACGTAAACAAGCTCGATCTCTCCCTCTTCAATGTACTCAGCACACTGAAGTTCGGCGGCGTGATGGATGCGCGTATAGACATGAGCGACTACTACCGCCGCCCCACCATAGGCAACGATCTGCACCTGAAAGACCTTACCGTAAACGACTTCCTGATCGGCGACATTACGGGCCGCAACGCATGGGATACAGTCGCCTCACGTTTCAACTTCAACGTGATGATCGACCGGAGCGAAAAACGCATCGTAAGCCTCAATGGCTTCTATACACCGAGCGAGACCGAAAGCCCGCTCAACATTGCCGCACGACTGGAGAAAGCCAACCTCAGCATAGTCGAACCGTTCCTCGCCGAGTTTTTCAGCCAGATCGGTGGCACCATCTCCGGTGACTTCCGGATCACCGGGCAACTGGAAGCGCCCGCCGTAAATGGAGAAGGCTCCGTAAGCGACGGACAGATCATGATCAACTACCTCAAGACGATGTACCGCTTTACTGGCAACATCGGCATGACCACGTCATCGATCTACTTCAAAGACATCGAGCTCACCGATATATTGCGAAACAAAGGTCACCTTCACGGCGCCATTACACACCGCAACTTCTCTAACATGGCGATAGACCTGGATGCCAGCTTCCATAATCTGCAGCTATTGAATACTACCGTGAAAGACAACAGCCTGTTCTATGGCCAGGCATACGGCTCCGGCAACCTCAGCTTCAAAGGGCCTTTGTCCAACATGCTGATAGCCGCCACCGCGCGGACGGAAAAGAACACACGGATATATATTCCCCTCAGCGGCACATCGTCGGTCGACAAGAAGGAGTTTATAAACTTCGTAAACCTGCGCGATACCTCCGTGATCCGGAAGATCGAGAAAGGCGTAAAGACAAACCGCGTAAACCTTACCGGCATAACGCTGGACCTCAACATCGACGCCACACCCGATGCGTACTGCGAGATCATCTTCGACCAGAAAGCAGGCGATATTATCCGCGGGCGCGGCAACGGCGACCTCAAGCTGCAGCTCGACACCAAGGGCGAGTTCAACATGTTCGGCCCCTTCGAATTCACACAGGGCTGGTATAACTTTACGCTGTACGATATCATCAACAAGGAATTCGAGATCCAGAAAGGCAGCCGCATCACGTGGTACGGCGATCCTTATGGCGCAACCATGGATATCAAAGCCTCCTATAACCAGCAGGCGTCGCTAGCCCCGATCATACTCGATACCAACCTGGGCGATGTGCCGCAACTCAAACGCAAGTATCCTGTACAGGTATTGCTGACACTGGATGGCCCCATGATGGCGCCTAACATCGGCTTTGACATCGTGGCCAAAGACCTGCCCAAGAACATACAAACCGAAACCCGCACGATCAACCTCGACCTCGAGTTCGCCGCCTTCAAAAACAAGCTGGACGAGCAGGAATTGAAACGGCAGGTATTCAGTCTCATCATCCTGCGCCGCTTCTCCCCTCCCGAATCGTTCGACACCAGCGGCTCCGTTGTAAACAGCGTGAGCGAGCTCCTCTCCAACCAGCTCAGCTACTGGATGAGCCAGGTGGACCAGAACCTCGTGATCGACGTTGACCTCGGCATGATGGACCAGGAAGCGTTCAACACCTTCCAGCTCCGCTTCTCCTACACATTCCTCGGAGGCCGCCTGCGCGTAACAGGCGATGGTACCTATAACAATACCAACACCGCCGGTACACCGACACCGCAGCAAAACCCCTCGAGCATTGCCGGTGACTGGACGATAGACTATATGCTCACCGCCGATGGCAAGCTGCGCGTAAAGGCCTATAGCCGCACCAGCGTAAACCCCTTGCTCAGCTCGGTAAACAGCCAGAACACCATTACCACGGGAGCCAGTATCATGCATACGCAAAGCTTCAACGAGATAAAGGACTTGTGGCGCTCCAGCCGCGAGAAGCGTAAGGCCGAAGAAGATGCTGCGCGTAAGAAGGCAATGCAGGAACGGCAGGAGGAAGAGAAACTCCAGGAAAAAGAAAAAGAAGAACTGAAAAAAGCCGACGAAGAAAAAGAAAATACCGCACAAAATCAGGAGCCGGATACCACACCGGTAAAGATGAACACGGATGCTTACACCGACAAACGACATGAAGACGACGACGCGCCGTAGCATACTGGTCACACTCCTGCTCTGCATGCCCGCCCTGGCACACGCACAACAACGTGACTCGGTAAACAACCGTCGGCTGCGCACCGTAGTAATCGGATCTGCCGCAGCATATACGGTTACATTGGCCGGCCTCAACAGCCTGTGGTACTCCGACAGCCACCGCCAGTCGTTCCGATTCTTCGACGACAACGCCGAGTGGAAACAGATCGATAAACTGGGTCACTTTTACTCTGCATTCTATTTCAGCTATGGCATGTCGCGCATATTACAGTGGAGCTCCGTGCCGGCCGGCAAGTCAGATCTTATCGGCGCCATCAGCGGCTTTGCCGTACTGGTACCCGTAGAGATCTTCGACGGCTTCTCCGATGCATACGGCGCCTCTACCGGCGACCTGATAGCCGATGCCGGAGGCGCCGTCTTCTACCTCGCGCAAACAAGGCTATGGAAACAACCGCGCATCCTTCCGAAGTTCTCCTTCCACCGCACAGGCTACGCTTCCCTCCGCCCCGACCTGCTGGGCGATAACCTCGCCGGCGAGATCCTCAAAGACTACAACGGCCAAACGTACTGGCTATCGGTAGATATGGATAAGTTCATCCGTTTCCCCAGGTGGCTCAACATCGCGGCCGGCTACGGAGCCAACGACATGATCTTCGCCCGCGATGGCCAGAACCGCGCCGCCGGCTACAACCCCTATCGCCAATACTACATCGGCCTCGACTTCGACCCCTCCGCTATCCGCACCCGCTCCAAAGTTGTAAAGACATTACTATTCGTCGCCGGCATGATCAAGATCCCCGCCCCTGCCCTCGAGTTCTCCTCCCGCCACGGCGTCCGCCTCCACGCCCTAGCCTTCTAATTTCTTCGCTCTCGCACTTCGCACTCGCGCTGATTCCTGGGGCACGCCAGCAAAGACCTTCTACAAGCATTCAAAACACCACACACAACCTCCTAACTGCCTATAAAACCCCTGCCCGAATTTCCCGCATAACCGCTATTTTACTTACCTTCGAAATCCTTAATTCGCATCTATCTATTTCGCACCTACTATGAACATCATGGAATACGTTCAGCAATATGCTGAACAGATCGGCGGCCAGTTCACGGATTACGATCATACGAAGTCCGTACTCGTGGTACCCATCAACGGCAGCCGTTTTCAAACGGTGCTCGCCACCAATCAAAAAAGCGCCGTATCCGGTCGCGAACAAACAATCTTCAGCTCCAAAGTCTGCGAAATGAACGACACCGTAGATCTTCACCACCTCATGGAACAAAACGCCCACTTCGACTACAGCCGCTTCGTACTCGAAGGCAGCTACCTTAAAGTAGAAGCATCCGGGCTTACATCAAGCCTCAGCCTCGACCAGGTAAAAGAAATGATCCAGGAAGTAGCCCAACTGGCGGATCATTATGAATTAAAGCTTACCGGCAAGGATATTCATTAATCAGAACAGGATTAATGGATGTAAGAATGTCCAGGATAAATTAATTGTATCCTGATTTCTTAATCCTGTCTATCCTTACATCCATTAATCCTGTTCTAACAATTTCCACTATCTTCGCCCCCAAGCAAGCTGCCTTATCGTCTCGGCCCCGAGTAATCGGGGTTGGGAAGGAAAGTCCGGGCAGCAAAGGGCGGCGTACTTCCTAACGGGAAGACCCCGAGCAGTCGGGGCTAGACAGTGCCACAGAAAATAAACTACCCCCGATGTTTATACATCAGGGGAAAAGGTGAAAAGGCGGGGTAAAAGCCCACCGGCTTTGTGGTGACACAAAGCGCATGGTAAACCTTACGCGCTGAAAGGTCAAATAGGCCACACTCGTGCCGGAATGGCGGCGCGGTTAGCGGCTCGTTAATAGTCTTGATTCGTCAGGACAGGTGTGGCGGGTAGACTGATAGATCCCGATCGCGAGATCGGCACCAGATAAATGATAAGGACTGAACCTGTTTACAGGAACAGAACAGAACCCGGCTTATAGGCTTGCTACTTTTTTAAAACGCTGTGCCCGCCACCCGTCCCGACAAACTCGGGATAGCTTTAGCGGCGGAGGGCACCTCCATAACAATCATCATTAACGCCTTCCTCCATCCATGTCAAAAATCCTTATCGTAGAAGACGACGCCAAAATACGCGCGATCCTCAAAGAGATCCTCGAAGAAAAAAGCCACGAAGTGGAGGAAGCAGCCGACGGCCAGGAAGGTTATAAGAAGCTCGAGCAGGGCAGCTTCGACCTCTGCATCTGCGACATCAAAATGCCAAAGATGGACGGCCTCGAAGTACTCGAAAAATCGAAGGAGGCCGGCATCGCCACCAACTTCGTGATCATCTCCGCGCACGGCACGATAGACGTGGCGGTAGAAGCCGTAAAGAAAGGAGCATTCGATTTCCTCCAGAAGCCCTTCGACCTGGGCCGCCTGGAAATAACCCTGCGCAACGCCCTGGATAAGTCGTCACTGGTACGCGAAACCAAAAGCCTCCGGAAAAAGATCTCACGCAAATTCGAGATGATCGGCAACTCCACACCCATCAGCGAGGTAAAGGAAATGATCGAGAAGGTAGCCCCCACGGATGCCCGCGTGCTGGTAAACGGCCCCAACGGCTCCGGCAAAGAGCTGGTGGCCCGCTGGATACACGAAAAGAGCAAACGCGCCGGCGGACCATTGATCGAAGTAAACTGCGCCGCGATCCCTTCCGAACTGATCGAAAGCGAGCTGTTCGGCCACGAGAAGGGCTCGTTCACATCCGCTATAAAACAACGTCTTGGCAAGTTCGAGCTGGCAGAAGGCGGTACACTGTTCCTCGACGAGATCGGCGACATGAGCCTTTCCGCACAGGCTAAAGTGCTGCGCGCACTACAGGAAAGTAAAATCACCCGGGTAGGCGGCGATAAGGAAATAGGAGTAAATGTTAGAATCGTGGCGGCCACCAACAAGGACCTCCGCAAAGAGATAGAAGAGAATCGCTTCCGCGAAGACCTTTACCACCGCCTCAGCGTGATCGTAATAAAAGTACCCGCCCTGAACGACCGCAAGGACGACATTCCATTGCTGGCCGAAAAATTTCTGGAAGACATTGCAGACGAATACGGCTCACGTAAGAAAACCCTCAGTGCTCAAGCAATTCAGGCTCTTCAGGGGCACAACTGGACTGGCAACATCCGCGAGCTTCGCAATGTTGTAGAAAGACTAGTAATCATGAGTGGAGAGGAAATCTCTCCGGATGATGTAAAGAAATACCTATAAGCTAGATACGTTGAGTTTTTGCTTGTTTTTTAGGGGCTTCTTTCTTGCTGTACGTAGGGCAGGTATATTGGCTGCACGCTGAAACAAAGGCTGCTAATACAACGAATGCCACGATCTTTTTCATCCTAGTAAATTTGGTTTAAAACAAAAATAGAATACTTTAACTAATAAATCAAACCCCGTTCCGGCATAAAATGTACCTTCTCCCCCGCCAAACCATCATATCTACCAGGTTTTGAGGTAGAAACATGGTACAACATGCACAAATACATCGCATCTGTAGTACCCTTGTAGTACAAGGATTTAACGGATTGTTAACAAACATCGCTCTCGCATTGTACCCGCCACGCGTCCCGACAAACTCGGGATAGCTTTGGCGACGGTGGGTTCCGCTCCCCGCACTGATTCCATTTGGGCAGTCTTAGACATCCAGGTCTATCCCGCATACAGATCATGTATAGATCAAGTACGGATGGTGTATAGATGGTGTATGGATAGTGTATGAGGAGTGTATGAAATGCACTTACAAACATGTCATCCGAAAAATCCTTGCCCGGCACAAAGCGCTGAAAAGTATCATCTGTATCGAAGCGCTCACGCCGGGCTCATCCAACCAACAAATTACATCCTCTCACATCCGAATTATCCATTCTGCCTAACACCTCAAAGCTTCCATCTGCATACACCCGGCCGAGGTCTTCGGTTTCGATGAAGGAAATGGTGTTCCAGTTGGCAAGGTCTATAACATTGAGGGCGGCGGTCTCTCCCACCAGGCCTTTTGTTAAAGGGTCGGTTATTTCGCGGCCGAGTACTTTCATCCATGGTGGTGCCGTGAATTGGGAGCCGCCTTTTGTATAAGCCTGCGAGAGCAGTTCGGTCATGCCGTATTCGGAATAGACCGATTTTACGTTCAGTCCCTGTGTAATGGTAGTGTGCAGCTCGGCGCGGGTGATTTCGCGGCGCCGGCCTTTCATTCCGCCGGTCTCGAATACCAGGCAGTGGCTCAGGTCGGGATGGTGCTGCTCCACCAGGTCCAGCAGGGCAAATGATACTCCCCAGAGTATCACTTTTCGGGAATCGTGTTTGAGTTTTTCCAGATCCGCCAGCAGAGTATCGATCGTGTAGAGATAGAAACCGGAGTGGGGTGAGGCGCTGGCTTTTATGAAGTGGTCCATCATCGCGATGAGCGACGAGCCCTGCCGCTCGAGGTACGAGGGCAGCAGCGCCAGGAAATGATAGTCGGTTAGCGAACCGAAGAAATATTCAAAACTCCGCTCGGAGTGGCGAAGGTAGAAGTCCAGGTCGCGCACAGGGTGACGGCTTACGGCCGCGCCGGTAGTGCCGCTGCTGGTAAAGATCGTCTGTGGCGCCCATTCCTCTGTCTGGACGGAGTGCGTCTTGAAGAACGCAATCGGAAGAAAGGGAATATCTTCCAAACGATTGACGGTCTGCGGGTCTATGGAGAGATTATCGATAAAAGCCTTGTACAGGGCATTATGCGCCGCCTGAAACCGGAATACTCCTAATGCAATATCCGTGAAGGTAGCATCGTTAATACCGTATAATTTTGATTCAAAACTTTTAAAAGTCTCCAAGGGTTACTTAACTTGACGAGGTTCAAATGTACACCAAGGATTGCCGTTGAACAACCTACGCTATCCGGATAGTTACCGGGACGGCGGGTGAGGCAACGAGAGGAGAAACCGATGCGTGCATGTGACTTTGATCTTAGCAAACAAATGAAAACCATTAAGAACGTTCTTTTTCTGGGTATGATGGGGCTGCTCATCGGATCGTGCTTTGACCCGCCGGAATATTCCAACACACCGCAGATCGATTTCGAAAGCGTCCAGTTCAAGCAGGTCGGCACCAATTCGGATATGGACTCGCTTATCGTAACCATCTCGTTCAAGGACGGCGATGGTGATCTTGGCCTCGGCTCCAATGAGACCGACGAACCGTATAACGAACAGAACTTTTTCCTCGACAAAAACGGCAAGCTCATCACCGTACGCACTACCGCCGCCGAACTCGACCCGGGAGACGTAATACCCTCGTTTACAAAACCCTTTAACTGTCTCAACTACCTGTACGACTCACTGTTCGTACCCGAGAGCCAGAAGAGTGTATTCGACAACACCTACAACGTTATCAATACGTTCATCAGCAACGGGGTAAAGTATTATACACTGCTGGACACATTCTACATCGAAAAGAATCCCAACCACTATAACATCACGGTAGACTACTTCGTCCCCCTCGATCCCGGCGACGTGCAGGATGCCAGCGCCCCAAAAGGCTTCAAAGAATTCGACTGGCGCACCGTATACGACTACCCCGCCTGCGGCGAAACCTTCGACGGACGCTTCCCTATCCTAAGCGACGGCAAGGGCCACGCCCTGGAAGGCACGTTAAAGTATGCCATGAAGTCGAATGGTTTTATTCCCCTACTGGGGAACCGAACCTTGAAGCTGAGGATTCAGATCAAAGACCGAAAGTTGAATCTGAGCAATGTGGTCGAGTCGCCGGAATTTACATTAAGATAGTCAGAACAGGATTTATAAGATTTTAGGATCACCGAGTACTCGGGACGCAGTGGGCAGGATGAATATCTAAATCATTTTATTCATCCACGTACCGAAACAAAAAAAGCTACTTCGATCGAAGCAGCTTTTTTTGTTTTAATCGTGTATATCCTGAAATCTTACAAATCTTGTTCAGACAATTGAAGGATACCCATCCGGATCAGACTCCCGAACCAGGTTATATATCGTATCGAACACTTCCTCCGGATTTGGTTTGGAGAAGTAATCGCCATCAGATGCGTAAGCCGGACGGTGCTCTTTAGCCGTGATTGTTATCGGCTTGGAATCCAGATATTGATATGCGTTCTGCACTTCCAGCACCTGCTGCATCATATACGATGTAGCACCTCCGGGAACGTCTTCGTCGGCGAATATCACACGGTTTGTCTTACGGATAGACTCGGCGATTACGTGTTTCTTATCAAAAGGAAGTAATGTCTGTACGTCGATCACTTCAACGGAGACTCCAAAGCGCTCGAGGTCTTCAGCTGCTTCCATTACTACGCGGCACATCGAACCATAAGTAACTACGGTCACGTCTGTACCCTCACGTAAAATATCAGGCACACCAAGCGGCAGGGTGAACTCGCTGATGTTATCGGGCACGCGTTCTTTCAGGCGGTAGCCGTTGAGGCATTCGATGATCACGGCCGGATCGTCTGACTGCAGCATGGTATTATAGAAACCAGCGGCCTGCGTCATATTACGCGGGGTGATAATATAGATTCCGCGGAGGCTGTGCAGCAGCATGCCGATCTGTGAGCCTGCGTGCCATACGCCCTCAAGACGGTGGCCGCGTGTGCGTATGATTAGCGGCGCCTTCTGGCCGCCTTTGGTGCGGTACTGCAAACACGCCAGGTCGTCCGACAATGTAGGCAGCGCATAGATAAAGTAGTCGAGATATTGTATTTCAGCTATGGGGCGCAGTCCGCGCAACGCAGCGCCTATGCCCTGGCCGATGATGGTACACTCGCGGATACCGGTATCGGTAACGCGCAACTCGCCATATTTTTCCTGTAAGCCGGCAAAGCCCTGGTTTACATCGCCGATCTTCCCTACGTCTTCACCGAAGGCAAACACCAGCGGGTTACGTCCTAATATAGAATCGAAGCAAGCCTGGAGCACTTCGCGTCCGTCTACTAACGGAGACGAGTCGCTGTACTGAGCCTTCACGCCTTCTATACGCAGCGCCGACTCTTCGGAAACGCTGTGTAAATGCGAGTTATAGCGATAGAAATTATCCTGTTGAGCATCGTGATACCAGCGGATAAGCTCGGTTTTCTCGCGGTGGTCTTCCTCACGCAGGAAACGCAGTGCCCTGCGGGCGGTCTTCATCGTTTCGAGGCGTGTGGGGTTTACGGTTGCGAGGAGCTCGTCTTTCAGGTGCTGCAGATCTTCGTCGTGACGACTGGTGCCGATGGCGCGTTCCAGTATTTCCATCACGATACGCTGATCTTTACGCACATCTTCGGTAAAGGCTTTCCACGCGCGGTCGCGTGCTTCTTTTACCGACTGGCGTGCTTCTTTC
>Ga0247762_1000191_pt1 | contig 24122 bp, 21 predicted proteins | sample UWRJL081202R4_FD_181016 | JGI IMG/M metagenome (GOLD analysis project Ga0247762, IMG submission 181016) | Plant litter microbial communities from Arlington Agricultural Research Station in Wisconsin, United States - UWRJ-L081-202R-4 | ecosystem: Environmental > Terrestrial > Plant litter >...
CGGTACGGCCAAAAACAACACCACCGATTATGCTTTTGCGTGGTACGACACCAAAACGCCGATCCCTACGCGTCTGGATACCACGGGGTACACAGCAGCATGGACTGGACTGGCTGCTGGTAACTACCAGGTAAGGGCTACCAGCACGGTAACCGGCTGCTACTCACCGCTTACACCATTCGAGATCAAACTCAATACGGTTAACCCGGATATCCAGATAGCATCGCTTGCAGACAATACACATTGCGTGCTCCCCGGTGTAACAGCCAACGGCGACCTGATCATCGAGATCAATAATGGCGCAAACCCTGTAACGGACTTCACCATTCAATGGTATGCCGGTGCGGGTGCAGTGACGCCTCTTGCCGCTGCCAACCTGGACGGCACCAACCCGCTGCACATTCAGAATCTCAAGGCCGGAAGCTATACTGTAGTGGTTACGGACAACACCACTCCGGGTGTAAGCTGTAATCAGACCGCTACGTTCACGATCCTGGATACGCCGCCTTCGGTGACCATCGATGCGGTGGATATCCTGCTGACCGATCAGACCGATTGCAGTCCTGAAAATGGTACCGCTACCGTTACCGATATTATCGAGAACGGTACGGCCAAAAACAACACCACCGATTATGCTTTTGCGTGGTACGACACCAAAACGCCGATCCCTACGCGTCTGGATACCACGGGGTACACAGCAGCATGGACTGGACTGGCTGCTGGTAACTATCAGGTACGGGCTACCAGCACGGTGACCGGCTGCTACTCACCGCTTACACCGTTCGAGATCAAGCTCAATACCGTGAAACCGGTAGTTATTCTTACACAAGATGCTCCGAATATAGCTTGCGTCGGTACGCCTACTGGAAAACTGTCTGCTTCGGTTACCGAGGGGACGACGACTGGAGTTACTGCCAACTACGCCTTTTCGTGGACGTTCAACGGCGCTCCACTTGCTGGAGTCACTACCCCGACGATAACAGACCAGCCGGAAGGCGTCTATACGGTACATGTTATTGATAAGCTGTCTCAGGGGCTGGAGTGTTTTACCGATGCGACGATAACGCTCAGAAAAGAGACTCCGGCGTTCATTGTGGACATGACGTCCACTCCGCAAACAGTATGTTTCCCTGCTGATGGTTCTGTTGCTGTCACTACGATTACGGAAACATTGGCTGGTGTGACTACAACCTATTCGATGAGCAACCCGGCGGATCTTGCGAAGTTCACTTTTGCATGGACCGACTCGGCAACCGGTGCGCCGGTTGCGATGAATGTAAGCTCTTTGTCCGGACGTACGGCAGGAACATTCTACGTGGATGTGACCAACAGCTACGGCTGTGTTGCGACCACGACGGCCCGCGCTATTAAGGATCACACCATACACCCGGTTGTTTCGCTGGCCAGCTTTATCAATCCTACGGAATGCGTTATTCCTAACGTTAACGGAAGTATGGTAGCGTTAGCAAACGGTGATCCGGATGCGAGCGTAAACTTTACATTCAACTGGTACACCGGTGCGACCGCTACGGGATCACCCAGAGAGACCGGGATTGAAATCAGAGACATCGTAATCCCTGGCCCGCTGGAATACACTGTACGGGTTACCGACAATGTAACGCAATGTTACTCGGATGCAACATTTAGTTTGATTACGGACCGTGTCACTGTTCAGACTTCAGCCTCCGCGATGCCTGTTACCAGCTGTATCGTTAACGCTCCTAACGGAGAGCTTTTCGCGACCGTGACACAGGGTACTGCAGCTCTGTATGGCTATGAATGGTATGCCGGTGATCAGATCGATCCGACTACCGGTATGTTGAATACAACTCCCGGCCTCACTCCTATCTACACTACCAAGGAAGTGGCCAATGTAGCCCAGGGTATTTACACGGTAGTGGCGGTAAATCCCGGTGATCTGACCTGTCCTATCATGCCTGTGGTTGCCACGGTAGGTGTAGAACAGGTTTATCCTACTGTGAATATCATGCAGAACTCACCTATGACATTCTGTGATCCGGCTAACGGCAACGGTGTGGCCTCCGCAGATGTTGACGGCAGCACGATCGGATTTATATTCGAATGGTATAAAGAATCGCTTAGCAATGCGCCTGCGTTCTTTACCGGCAGCCAGGCTTCCAACCTGTCTAATATTACTTATTTTGTTAAGGCTACCGACCAGGTTTCCGGATGCGAAGGATCGAACTCTATTACGATTACGCAGGAGCCTATGGCGATAGCGATTCCTGACATCGAAGTTCTGTCGAACCACACGGATTGCCAGGAAGCTAACGGAGCGCTTTCTGCATCGGTTGGTGGAAATACCGGCGACTACACCTTCCAATGGTATGACGGAGAAGGTGTGAAGAGCTCTCCTGATAACATCGGGGAAATCTACCGCAACCTCATGGAAGGTACGTATACGGTAACCGCTACCGATCTTCTCTCCGGTTGCGTTTCGCCTCCGGCAAGCAAACCGGTTCTGCGACTCTTTACGCTGCCTGAGTTTGGCGTAAATGCCAAGGCCACCGAATGTTCGCTGGAGAATGGTCGCGCCGAGATCGTCATTAAGAACAACAGCGATGTCACGAGCGTGGAATGGTCTTATTCTAACGGATCTACGTTCTCTACCGACTTCTCTGTTAACGGTCTCGCGCCTGGTGAGTATATCGTGAAGGCTGTATCGTCGCTGAATTGCTCCGACACTTTGCACTTCACGATCAAGACCGAGATCGCTGTATACAACGGTATTTCTGCCAATAACGACGGCATGAACGATTTCTTCGAGATCTCCTGTATCGAGAGCTTCCCGACTAACAATGTCCGGATATTCGATCGTGCGGGTACTCTTGTATACCAGATCAACGGATACAACAATCAGGATGTAATGTTCAGCGGCGTATCCAACCGTGGTGTAAGTGTGCTGGGTAAACAACTGCCGGAAGGAACTTACTTCTATATCATTGACAAGGGCGATGGCTCTGAACCAAAAACAGGATACCTCGAACTATTGCGATAAAAAGCCTATGAAGAAACTTTATGTTTGTGCGTTGGTGTTGGTAATGGCCTTTTTGTGTGCGCACGAGGGCGTTGCTCAACATAACATTGTGTACTCTCAATATATGTTCAACGGGTTGCTGATCAACCCGGCATATGCGGGAGCCCATGTGCAGCTCAGCGCTTCGCTGAACTACCGCAACCAGTGGGTCAACTTCGACGGCGCGCCAAAGACGGCGGTCTTCGGGATCCACTCTTCCTTCCGGAAGGAGCGCCTCGGCCTCGGCATGATGGTGACCAGCGATAAGATCGGAAGCTATACGAATACTGGTGTCTTTTGGAGCTATGCCTACCGTATCAAAACGCTCCGCGGTGGAGTGTTTTCGATGGGGCTCCAGGCGGGCTTCAATAACTTCAACGCCAATTTTTCGGAGCTACGCCTCAAGGCCGATGCGGACCCGATGTTCAACGGATTCTTCAACGAGTTCAGACCGAACTTCGGCGGGGGTGTGTTCTATTATACAAAGAAGATGTATGCTGGGTTCTCCGTACCGACGATCCTTACACAAGAAGAGTTCTTCAAATCGTCGTTCTCTCAACTGGCGTTACCCCGCGTATATTATCTGACCGCGGGTACTTATCTACCCCTGGACCGTATGGAAAAAGTGAAGCTGAATCCGTCGTTCCTGTTGCGCGTACAGGACGGAACTCCTCTCAGTGCCGACATAAACATGAACGTAGTTTTTTATGATCTGATCAGCGCCGGTCTTTCTTATCGTACGGGTGATGCGGTTGCTTCGATTCTCGGTTTCAAACTCAGCGAGAAGTTCCAGTTTGTATATTCGTATGACTGGACCACGTCTGCGCTCAACCAGTATTCGCGTGGTACGCACGAGTTTATGATCAACTATCGCACGCGACTCAGACGTGTTCACAAAGACGCCGACTGTCCCTATTACTTTACGCACTAATTTACAAAGGCATAAGAAAAGCCCTCCCGACAAAATCAGGAGGGCTTTTTTCTTTTAAGCTCAATGTTCGTTATCAGGGATTTTCTTCGGCCTTCCTGGCATCGCGGATATTCTTCTGTACTGCAACCGCGGCAAAAAGACTCAGCAGGAACGACATACCGTAGAAGCCTTTCTCACTCAACGTCAGGTTGGCATTCCACAGTCCGACAACCAGCAGCAGGATTGCCAGGATAGTTGAGAACCAGCTCAGGCCATAGTAGATGTTCGTTACCGGGATGCCTTCCAATTGGTCGCGTACGGTCTTCTGCAGCGAAACGGCAGAGAATAACCCGTACATCATTACCGTGAAGTAATACCCTTTTTCGTTTAGAAGCATTTCAGCATTCCAAAGTCCTATGTTGTAGCATACGACTCCGGCAATCAAAGCTATCCAGGACGCGCCGATGAATGCAGCAGATGGTTTCTGACTCATGAATTTTTGGTTAGTAAAACAATAGGTTCCTGTGTCAAATCTAGAAATAAATCGGGGCTTGTGTTTTTTATACCCCGATCATTTCCTGACGTATACGGGAATCCGGTCATAAAGGATGTAAATTTCACATAACGACATTGGGCGTCAGACAGATACAAAAGGTTGCGAATTTCGAGCAAAGACTGTTTCTGCTTTCGAATGACTTGATTGGATATCGGATAACCCCGTTAAATTCAGGATACGCCGGCAGCATATATATCTTTTGGCGGTTACATTTTTTATTTACTTTTGAAAACACCTAACTCCCATGTTTTAAATGTTCCTATCCATTCGCCATTCTGCTCTTTTGTTTTTATCTATACTCGCGTCTCCTTCTATTATCAACGCACAAACGCGTGCCCCTCTCCCATTCACTGATTCCACATGGTCACAACCTTACGAGCCGTTTCGCATAGCGGGCAACTTGTATTATGTAGGGACTTACGACCTGGCCTGTTATCTTGTGACCACACCTCAGGGACATATTCTGATCAACTCGGGTCTTGAAGACTCCGCGCCGATGATCCGCAAAAGCGTGGAGAGTCTGGGCTTCAAGTTTTCAGACATCAAAATATTGCTCACCAACCAGGCTCATTACGATCACGTAGGAGGTCTTGCCGCGATCAAGCAAGCTACAGGCGCAAAGATGATGATAAACGAGGCTGATGCGCAGGTGCTCGCTGACGGTGGTCAGTCTGATTTTATTTTCGGTGGTAAGGGCGCTATGTTTGCGGGTGTTGAGGCTGACCGATTGTTGCACAATAACGATATGGTAGAGCTTGGCGGTACAAAACTGCAGGTATTCCATCATCCCGGCCACACCAAAGGATCTACAAGTTTTCTGGTCGATGTGCGTGACGATAGCCGTACCTGGAAAGTGCTTCTGGTAAACATCCCATCCATTCTTGATATGACCCGTATTTCAGGTATGCCTTCTTATCCCAACGTAGGCAAGGACTATCAATACACGATCCAGTCGCTGAAGAAGATCCAGTTCGATATTTGGGTAGCAGGTCACGCGAGTCAGTTTCAACTCCATGATAAACATAAACCGGGCGATGCCTATAATCCGGGCGCTTTCCGCGACCAGGAAGGGTTTCTCGCATCCATCAACGCCATCGACGTTCAATACAAAAATCGGTTGAAGGACGAGAAATAGGCGATCGATCTTACATCAGGGCTATCGGGCCGGCATTGGTTCCCTTTGTAAATCAATGCTTTCTGCGCTAGATTCAATAGCAAATGACGCGGCCTATCTACTTCCGACTGCTCCTGGCATTCCTGGTGCCCCTATTATTTTCGTGTGATCCTCATGAAGAGCCGGCGAAGGCACTGCCGCCCTTTGACCTGGTGTCGGCTAACGGACCGATGACCTTTCACCTTGTTACGGGCGCCACTAACCAGGTCATATCGACGTCTTTGCTGGAGCAGGAATATAACGTGGGTGGCGGCACGCTGCAGATCAACGGAGTCGGTAGTATGACAATTGCCGTTAAAGACATCAATCAATTTTTCTGTAACGGATGCACAATAAAGAACGACGGTGAGCTTGTAGCCGACACGTTAAATATGACGGTACATGGCGGCACGGTGAAGCTATCGGACGTCACGATCACCGGCTGGCTGGGGATCAATTCTGTCAACCTGGGTAGTCACAAGTTTTCAGGCTCGGCAGGTTTCTTCTATGTCACCACGACCAATCTCTCTGCTATCGAAGCCTATGACCTGGTTACGGATAGTGTGTACGTGAATAGCAACTCGATCTCTGAGGCAAAAGTGAATGCCCGGCAGGTGGTGAATGTGTTTATCAATTCGATCGGTAGTGTGAGGTATAAAGGCAATCCTCCGATCGTGCGGCTTACGAAGACTGGAAGCGGGAATCTTATTAAGGCGGATTAAAAAAGGAAGCAATAAAAAAACCAGGGCCATATTGAATGACCCTGGTTTTTTATAAAGTTGATGCCTTATTGGCTTAGTTGCCTGCTGTAGGAGCGGCTGCCTTAGACAGATCGATAGGGAAGTGACGCGTTGTAGCGTTGTTCTTCTTCAGTTCGTTAGCCAAAGCTTCTGCTTCTGTTTTCAAACGCTTGCCGTCGCCAGCGTCATAGTCATTGGTAATCAAAGCTTCAGCTTCTTTGATAGCCTCAGCAGGCTTATCCAGGAAGATATAGATCTTAGCCTTGTTGTAGTACGCAGCATAACGAAGCTTCTTGTGAGCTTTATCGCTGTCAGGGAATCTAGCAGGGATCTCGTCGAAATATTTGATCGCAGCAGCAAACTTCTCTTTTGTTTCGTCAGAAATGCTTTCAGGTGTTACTGTAGCAACTGCTGCCTTGAAGGCTTCCCACTGTTCGTGTTGGGCAGGAGTTTCAGGGTGCTTCTTTGAATCGAGGATCCAGAGGATATCGGGATCTTTCACTGATACGTAGCCATAGCTGTTGTTCAGCCATGTACGGATAGAGTTTACAGCGCCATTTATGTGGTCCTTCTGTAAGTTTGCCTGGATACCGCTACGGTTGTTGTTGTAATAATCCGAAGCTTCCTTCCGTGAAGAATATTCTGAGCTCTTCCAGGGAGAATTGGCACCAAAGCTCTTCGTACCGATAGAAGCGCCTTTGTAATCCTTAACCTGTGCTTCTGCTGCCCAGGTGTAGTCTACAGCCGCGAGGTAGTAGTACTTACGTCCGGTTACTTTGCCATCCTTATCCTTAATTTCTTCCACACGTTCCTGGATATCTACGCCACGAACGATCAGGTCATCAGAAGTAAAGTTAATAATCACGTGACCATTGTCATCAACCTTCTTCCATCCGTCAATGCTGATCATATCGGGGCTGATCTGCGAACGTATGTTTAGCGAGCTGTTCACCTTTACCGAATACGTATTGTATTCAGGATTCAAAGGTTCGTTGGGCAGGTTGCGGTACGAAAACGTGAAGTTAAACCGGTCAAGGTCAACCTTCTGCGCATACGACGCTACCGAGAGCAATACCAAAATGGCTGTAGTACGTAGTGTTCCTTTCATAGATTAGAGTTAAAAATGCTTTTCAACCCCCAAAGCTATCCAGACCGTTCGTTGTCTTTTTTTGTAAAAAATGCTTTTCATTACATTGATATTATTTAACCAGCGTAAAAATGTGACCTAAAAAATAACACCCGGAAATGACGTTTTTGAACCCTTAATACCCGAAAATAAAACATTGAAATCCGGGCATACTCCTAAAGGAGTACTCGCCAGGCAGGCAGATAAAGCCATTTTTTAGCCTTTTAATGCTATTTTTAGTCAAACCACTTGAAGAATCTTACTTTGGGCCGCTTTGAACAGGGAATCCCGTTTGACGATAATATATCAAATAGATAATATAAAACACATATACACAAGACCATTCAAAACTATTCTCTGTCCTGATTGGCCAACGAGTGTATTATAGACAAAAAAAACGAAGGAAAAGGAGATCACGTCATTAAACATAACAATGTATGCCACCACGTACGAGACCCGAGACCATCAGAGATACCTACCTCGAGCTTATCGATAAACATCTTGAGGATCTGGTTAACAATCGTGCGACCGAGATGTGGGAGATCGAAGATTTTGCTGAGCGGCTACATGTGCACCCCGTTCACCTGACGAATACCCTTAAAGCATTGACAGGCTCTTCTGCATGCGGTTTGTATCAAGTCAAAATCCTGGATATAGCAAAGAAGATGCTGGCTCATTCTACGTTGAGCATACACGATGTGGCGTTGGTGCTCACATTCGAACCATCGCAGTTTACAAAATGGTTCAAACGGTTTGAAGGTATTACGCCAAAGGCCTTCCGGACCTCGGCGCAAATACTTAAATCATGACCATTCCATCGGATTTACGAAGCCGACCTTTGTATTGTACAATGATCAGAAACAATGGATTTACAAAGGGCACAAGTTCTAATTACGGGAGGCAGCGAAGGAATCGGGTATGGACTGGCAGAACGATTTATCAAGTCGGGTAGCCGGGTAATGATTACCGGCCGGAATATCGAGAAACTAGAGCGTGCAACCCATGCCCTACCCGGACTAGAATTTTTCACCAATGACATCAGTCAGCCCGAAGAGCGGGAAACGTTAGCAAAGCACATCCAGCAGACTATGCCTGGTTTAAATGTGTTAATCAACAACGCAGGCATCCAGCGCAGGATAGCCCTGACCGTCGATAACGCTCCCTGGTCGGAGCGTCAGCAGGAGATCGATACACTGCTCTCCGGACCGGTGCACATGAATCACTTACTGGTGCCGCTATTAATTCAGGGTGACAGGAAGGGTGTACTTGTGAACGTTACTTCGGGCGGAGCATATATCCCGCAAGTATTTGCTCCTCTCTATAGCGCGTGCAAAGCAGCGTTACATCATTATACGATAATTTTACGGGAAGCCTTGCAAGAGACCAACTGTCGTGTTGTCGAGCTGATCCCACCGGCCGTACAGACGCGGCTTGCCGGTCCGGGTACAAACCACGGGGTAATGCTCGATGAGTTCTGCGATGCGGTATTTCGTACGTTGATTTCCAGTGACAAAACCGAGATAGGATTTGGGCAGACTGCAGAACTTGAAGTAGCTATTTCAGGGAGGCCCCTCGGCGAATTATTTCAAACGCTGTCGTCGCGCTTTCCAGTTGAGAAGTATCCGCGAAAAAGTGAAAGTGAAACAGAGAGAGATGTCACAGCAGAATAATTTCTATAATTTTTTTGACTCAGGTTTTGCATATATCCAACACAGGGCTATCTTTGCACTCCCTTTCAGCGACAAAGTGTTCAAATCACTATAATCGTTGAAAACAAGGAGGATCGGTAGTTCAGCTGGTTAGAATGCCGCCCTGTCACGGCGGAGGTCGCGGGTTCGAGTCCCGTCCGATCCGCAAAAGAGGTTACCCCAAAAAGGTGACCTCTTTTTGTTTTGTATTACGTCATCCCTCTTTTCGTCATCCTTTTCCCGTTATACAAAACTCTCATTAGACCGCCCTGTGTTGCTGTCGATGCTTAGCTTATCGATCATCAGGGGGAAAGTGTGTAGTAGTATGTCTGTTGCACAAGTATTTTATTTTTAAGCCAGGAATGTATCGCCGGGGCGATGCTTCTATCAGAACTTAAAGTAAAACTCTCCAATAATGTTGGAGCTATCCCATGTATACTGGCGGTCGCCGGAGAGACGCATTACGTTCATCCGGACTTCTTTAAAGACCTGCTCGATCGTGAGGCCGGACTTGCGGAGGGACTTCAACAGCTCTTGTGTATATAATCCGTTACGCCCCGAGCCATCGGAGGCCACGGATCCCGGAGCTGTTGCATATGCGATAAAGGAGCCGCGGGCGCGTTTCATTTCGGCCAGTCCCTGATCAAGTGACCTTGACGTTGCAGGGAAAGGGTTGTTACGGCAGGCGTCGAGTATCACGATATTCATACGCGAGTTAGAGCGCTCCATATTGGCTAACACCATACGCTGGACAGGAAAACACATCCGCACGATATCGTCTTCATATTTTACGTCGGCATCTACCGGCACGAGATAGTTCTCATCCTGAAACTGAACGCCGTGTCCTGCATAATAGAACAGGCCGACCGTCTGGTCCTTCGGGCCATTTGCCAGCTTTTCATGGAATTTGCGCATGGCCTCTCGGATCTGGATATACGTGGCGTTGGTGAGAAGCTGTACTTCGAAATCGGAACGGCGCAGCTCTGTGGCTATATCGGTTGCGTCGTTTACCGGATTTTTAAGATTTCCGATCTCTTTAGAATAATTACTGTTACCAATTACCAACGCATATCGTTTCTCGTCTTTATATGCTTCTGCGAGTGGCGGTATCAGCCCTGAGCGTACGACGGGTTCGGTAGTGGCCAGAGACTCTGTAGTTGATGGCGCCACGGTCGCGGGTTTACCATCATCCTTCTTTTTATCTTCTTCTTTTTTACGGGCATCGGGTTTCGTGCCATTTGTGCGGACGATGACCTGAGGTGACGTTTTTTTATCCTCGCCAGCGTTACGTGATGATACGGGTTGTGACGGATTTATTACGGGAGAGGTTGTCGGACTGCCTCCGGCTTCCAATAATTTTGCCGCGGCGAGATCCTGCTGTGCTGCCTGTTTGTCTCCACGACGTTCGTAGAACTTCGCACGGTCGTTCAGGATAAGCACCGAAGTCTTCCGATTTCTCTCGGCGGCGGTCAGCGCATCCTGGTACTCCTGAGCAGCCTCCGGTGCCTTTCCCAGCTTGTCATAGCAACGGGCTTTATACCAGTGAATTACGCCCTTGTTGTAATGATTCAGCGCAAGACTCTGATCGAGATCGGTCATTGCGTTTGCATATTGGGCCTTGTGATAATAGGCCTGGCCGCGGTAGAAATAAAGATCTTCGTCCAGCCGTTTACTGTGTTCTGGTTTGTTGAGAATTCCTGAGAAGAGATCGATCACCGCGTCGTATTCGCCGGCTTTGAATTTGGTCACGCCGTCGTCGTACGTTGTGTAATCCTGAGCCACCGTAAGGGTAGAAACCAACAGCAAAACTCCTAAAGACATGAATACCTGCTTCATACTGTAAGGAAAAATACTATAATGCACGTATACGACAAAACAACGTCAGGCGTTTTTGTTTTGTCAAACATTCAGAGCATCGCAAAAAGTGCTATTTTTGACGCTCTTCCATCTGCCGGTTGGCGGACGGAAGGATTGAAGGGGATTCGTCACTGCATGAGAAAAGTACCGCTCGTTATTATTCTGCTCATCCTGCTTTCGCCGGCATGCAGCCACAAGTCGGCATCTAACGCCAGGGTTGTAAGACCCAAATATCATCACCGTTGGTACGATCGAAAAAAGGACAAAAAGACCAGCCGCACAAAAACAATGCGGATGAAAGGCTGATCAAGGTTTAAACATTGATTTATTGTAGTCCCTTAACCATTAAATCGAGGCTCTTCCGGAAGAATATTTTCATCGGGCTTTGCTGGTTGATATGCGCCGTTACTACGCCCCCGATAAATATACAGGTGATCAGGTTTGTTATATCGCGGGTAGAGATCGTCTTTGTCACTTCCTTGCGCAGGATCGCCTCCAGTATAAACTTCTCGAGCATCTGGTCGAGCGACATTATCTCGACGGCGGTACTGTTCTCCAAAGCGGGAAAGAAGAGCTTCTTCTCCTCGGGCTTGACCGGGAATGGTTTGGGCGGCCTCTTATAATCGGACAAGTAGCCCACCAGGCTCAGTACCAGTCCGGGGTGCTCCTCGCACTCGTCGCTTAATTTGTCAAACAAATAATATACACCTTGCAGCCCTTCTTTAGGCTTTTGTGATAATTCCACTGAACGTGTCAGACACCAGATCCTGAAATAATATAACAGGATGTCTTCCTTCTGCGGGAAATATTTAAAGAGCGTAACCTTTGAGATTTTTACTTTATCACAAATATCCTCAACATATAGGTCGTCAAAAGATTTCTTTCCAATCAGCTTCAGCGTGTTGTCTAACACCTGCACTTTCAGTCGGGCTGCCTTTTCTTTTCTCAGGCTCATCATTAATGGTTTAATCGTCGGTATCGGTTGCTTAGCCAAACAACCTTTCTAAACAGCTGCGGAATTAATACTTTTATAGGGATTATACCAATGTGAGATGATGAAGCGCCTTTTTCTGCTTTTACTTGCCGTAACTGTAGTTGCCTGCCAGAGACACGGCCATAAGTTACGTTTAACCGGACGTATAGCCGAATCGGCTATGGTGGTGTCGGCACATCCGCTGGCGTCGAAGGCCGGCGCCGATATATTGCGTAAAGGTGGCAATGCGGTAGATGCGGCGATTGCTACACAGTTTGCCCTGGCTGTTGTATATCCGGCTGCAGGCAACATCGGCGGTGGAGGCTTTATGGTATTGCGCCTTGCCGACGGAACGCGTACCACGCTCGACTACCGGGAGCGGGCGCCGGCGCTTGCTACCGAGAATATGTATTTGTCGCCTTCGGGCGAAGTACTCCCGGACCTTAGCGTCAGTGGTCACCTGGCCTGTGGTGTACCCGGAACTATAGCGGGGCTGTGGGAAGCACATAACCGATATGGCAAGCTCGCCTGGAAAGACCTCGTTCAGCCCGCCATTGATCTGGCTTTAAAAGGCATTACGCTTACGGAACACGAAGCTAACGGACTCAACTCCATACAACAGGCCCTGAGGAAATATAACACCGTTCTGCCTGACTTTCTGATACGCGACTCCTGGTCGGCGGGCGACTCTGTACGATATACAGACCTGGGACATACCCTGGAGTTCATACGGGATAAGGGCAAGGCCGGGTTCTACGAAGGCAAAACTGCTGACAATATTGTTGCCGAGATGCAACGTGGTCATGGTCTGATCTCGCACACAGATTTAAAAAATTATGTACCCGCGTGGCGTGTTCCACTGGTTGGAACCTATCGGGGACATACCATCATCGCGATGCCGCCGCCATCGAGTGGCGGCGTAGCGCTGCTGCAGCTGCTGGAGTCGGTGGAACCCTATCCCCTGTCGGAATGGGGACATAATTCCGTTGCTGCTGTTCACCTTCTAACGGAAGCTGAGCGGAGAGCATATGCCGATCGGTCAGTATACCTGGGCGATCCTGATTTTGTTACGGTTCCTGTAGATAAATTGGTGGACAAGACGTATGTAACTCAGCGGATGAAATCCTTCAACGCATCGAGGGCAACACCGAGCCTCGATATACATGAAGGGGCAATAAGCCTGCCTGAATCCGAACAAACAACTCATCTTTCCATTGTCGATGCCGGGGGAAATGCGGTCTCGGTCACCACTACTCTCAACGGCAGCTATGGCTCGAAGGTAGTTGTCGGCGGCTCGGGCTTCCTGTTGAACAATGAAATGGACGACTTCAGCGCGAAGCCTGGCGTTCCGAATATGTATGGTGCGGTAGGCGGCATGGCCAACAAGATCGAACCCGGCAAAAGGATGTTGAGCTCGATGACCCCGACGATTGTAGAGCGCGATGGCAAGCTCTATATGGTTGTAGGAACCCCTGGCGGGACAACTATCATCACTTCGGTATTTCAAACGATCATGAACGTTGTGGATCACGATATGACCATGCAGGAAGCCGTGTCTACCGGGCGTATTCACAGTCAATGGCTGCCTGACGAAATCGTAGCCGAGGAAAGAGCTTTAGACAGCGCCAGGACACGGAGTCTGAAAGCGTTGGGACACACCATACGCTGGCGCAAGGGAATAGGCCGTGTAGACGCTATTCTCGTGCGCCCCGATGGCAAACTTGAAGGTGGTGCCGATCCGCGGGGTGATGACGCCGCCGATGGTTTCTAAACCTGTGTGGATACAGATTCCGACTCCAATACATGGTTTGGAATATCGATGATAAACGATGTTCCCTGGCCCAGCCGGGACTCTGTCTGTATCGAGCCCCCGAGCTTATCGATGGTCTCTTTTACGATATATAACCCGAGGCCGGCTCCTTCGCTGCGTTCGGTAGCGCGGAAGAACATATCGAAGATCTTACTCAGCCATTCGTCAGAGATGCCGATCCCGTTGTCGCTGAAGCGGATCTGTGCATTCGCATCGTTAACCGTTACGTCTATGGTTATGAACGGATTCTGTTTGCTGACATCCCGATACTTGATAGCATTTGAGATCAGGTTGTTCAGTATAACTGTAAGCCGATAAGGATCGGAATATAGCGAGCATTGCTCGTCTACCCTAACGACCTTCTGAATCTGCTCCGAGCCCTCGTGATACTTCAGGCGTTCGAAGCCGTCGTCGATAAGGAAGCGCATGTCGACCTTTTCTAGGTGTATCTCCGAGCGGGCATTACGGGAATAATCGAGTATTTCTTTTAGTGTATTATCGAGCTTGTGGATACTATGTTCCATCATCGAGAAGTAGTCCACGAATTTACGGCTCTCGCGCTCGTCCTCGGCGTGCGCAAGGCGGATCAGGCCTAATACAGACATCAGCGGCGCGCGAAGGTTATGCGAAACACTGTACACAAAGCTATCGAGCTCTTTGTTTATCTTCACAAGCTCTTCATTCTGCTTGCGTAGGGCGTGTTCTGCTTTCTTCCGCTTCATCTCGATGCTGCGTTGCTTGAGCGCATTTACGATGGCTGATGGAAGGCGTACCAGATTCGACTTGAGTACATAATCATCGGCGCCCTGTTTCAGGCAGTTTACGGCAAATTCTTCCGATACTGTTCCTGTTACGAGGATAAACGGGACATTGAGACCAGCCTTTTTACAAATATTCAGCGCTTCTACAGAATTAAACTGCGGCAGCGCGTGGTCGGACAGGATTACGTCCGGTGTGAAATCATCGATAGCTTTTACAAATTCATCGCGTGTGTCGGCATAACGACTAACGAAGGGAATGCCATCTTTTCTGAGTGTTCGTTCAATTAACCCGATGTCGTCCTCGAGGTCTTCTAACATTAAAATCTTCAGTACTTTTTCTTTGTCCATACAAGCCCTTTTCGATCCGTTACGTACTTCACTTATTTCTATATGTTTGTCATATTCGCCGGCGGTTCGTTCAGGATAAGCCAGAAGAAACCGATTTCCGATACAGCTTTGACGAATTTGTCAAACTCTACCGGTTTAACGATATAAGCATTTACACCCAGCTTGTACGATTCGATGATATCGCGCTCTTCTTTTGACGATGTCAGAACCACCACTGGGATAATTTTTCGGTAAGGGTCGTTTTTGATCCTCCTTAAAACTTCTATGCCATCTATTTTGGGCATTTTTATGTCCAATAAGATGATTTTTGGCATCGTATTGATCTTCGAGGAGAAGAGAAAATTAAGTGCCTCCTCCCCATCCTGTAAATGCAAAAGGTGATTAGCCAGATTATGTTTCTTTAGCGCACGAATGGTCAGCTCCGCGTCATCAGGGTTATCTTCTACTAAAAGGATCTCCACAATATTGTTGTCCATAGCGATTTGTTTAAAAAGTATCTTCCTTCTGCACTTGCCCCCTGCACGTTAGGCAGCCCCGATGTGATCAGCCAGTCAGGATATTCTTCCAATTCCTGTGCCCTGTAAAGCCTTTTCAGACCGGGTAACCTATACACATCCAGCATTTCGGCCATTCTGCTATCCTGTCGGTGTATACGGCGCTTACAATGCCAGCTGCATTGTTTTAAATTTGACGTGGCGAACGGTGTATTCTGTCCCTCCTGTCAGTGCACGACAACGGTTTTCGCGTAGCCCTGGCGGTAGATGTATTAACTGCTTCGCTATCGTCATTTCAATCGTTCTTCGTGTCCGAAGGCTGATGATGTATATATAACACGTATATATACGCCGAGACCCTAAAAAGTAGAGATTTATTCCCGCTTTTTTAAAGCTCTTTGCCTGTGGCAGTATCCGTCACGCGAATATGCCGATCACTCAGCAAACCTGTAGGCATTTTTCTGTACGACGGCTGATCCCGATGTAGTTATCACTTCGGGTGTTTCCTCTTCTCCTGCTGAATCGTATGAAGGCTCCGCTGCAGCTGGTCTCCCAACCAGGCTCACGCCTTTCAGTTCTGATAACGCACTTCGGGGGGCTTCCAAGCGGCATTTAGCAATCGTCATGACTACCTGGTCAGCACGCGACTATTTAAATGCGTCTTTGGTTCTCAATCTTAATTAACCGGGCATGGATGCAGTTTTTATTAGGGACCGGGACATTCATCATCACCACAATACAATCTCAGGCCAATGTTGTCGTCAACACCTTGATTCCCGTCAACCGCGTCATCTCCGCATCGCTGTAATGGTCTGCATATAACACAACACATAACGCAACAGTTGTTACAGTACAGTACCAGTACGCTTATAAACTTATCAAATTCCCCACGAAAATAAAATCTGGGTTGTGTTTTTTTGTAGCCAAAGCACCACACTATATTTTGTGCTTGTAAAATTTCACACAACGGAATGCGTTAATACACGTTTTTTTTCGTATATTCTTTACGTAACTGGTCTTTATGATGGTTTGACGGCCCTTTTATCTATATCGACGGGCATCTTCGGAAACCGTAGTATTGTTTATGATTTCTTTATCGTGAACTCCACACGACGATTCAACTGTCGCGTGTCTTCGTTATCGTTGCTGGCGATCGGTTTACTGCCACCGTATCCTTTTCCTTCAATACGTTTGCCTGCGATGCCTTTCGATACGAGATATGCTTTTACCTTATCCACGCGTGCCTGTGATAACTTCACATTCTGCGTTGGAATCCCTCGATTATCGGTATGTCCTGAAAGCTCTATTCTCACCCGTTGATTTGTCCGCAAGAATGCAACTACCAGGTCAAGCTCCTCATACGACTGTGGCAAAAGCTCTGTTTTACTCTGCTCGAAGAGTACATTCTTAAGGCTTACGGTTGTGCCGACCTCGATGGGCTGCAGCCGGAAGTTCATTTCCAGGTCTTTCATTTCGTAGGTCTGCACATCGAGTTTTTCAAGGCTGCTGATATAACCGGGCGCCTCGATCTTCACGACGTACAACCCCTTCGATGGTATACGCAACGTATATCCTGCATCCGGCACTGCTTTAAGAGGCTCGTTGACCGATGCGCCTGAAAATGTAACCGAGGCGGCTATACCCTCGCCTGTGCGGCTGTTCTGAACTTTACCGTAGACATGCACGAGGTTGTCGTTTGCGGGCGCGACGATGGTCCGCACGGTGTCTACGTGGAATATTGTATTTGTAGCGACCTGAGCGGCCGTAGTATCGGGTGGCGGCATATCGTCCGGGCGATGAAGCTTCACGTCACCATAACCATCGCTGTTGGTGGTGCTACTGTAGATGGAAAAGCCCTGTTGCGGATATATGTGGTAGTACAATTCACGACCGCTTGTGTTTACGGCAGATCCCAGGTTTTCCGGTACTGACCAGTTGTTCCAGGTGTCGTCCTGACGTATGGTTCGGTATACATCAAAGCTACCGATGCCTTTGCGGCCGTTACTGGAGAAGTAGAGCGTCTCGCCGTCGGCAGCCAGGAACGGGCTGAGCTCCTGGAACTGTGTATTGATCGATGCGCCGAGGTTGCGGGGCTCGGACCAGCCTTTTGCGTTCTTTACGGTCACATACAGGTCTTCCACTCCCCGTGTTCCGTAGGTTTCGGCTGAAAAGACGAATACTGTTCCGTCGGCAGATAGCGATCCCGATAGCTGGCCGGATTTATTTACAAAGTAGGGAATGCTGATGTTTTCGGGTGCAGACCAACTGTTTCCTGTGCGATGGGAAACCGAGATACCTTGCGTGCGCGCTGTATTTCCCGTGCGGTCGTAGTGACTTAGCAAGTACATACTCTGGCCGTCCGCGGAGAATCCAGCCACGCCGTTGTATGTTCTATCATTGAGCTGCGAGCCGCCGTGAACAGGTGCGGACCATTGGTTGTTATTGTCCAACACGGCAATCCAGATATCACCCGGATCTTTACGCCCTCCGACGTTCTGCGGATGATTGGCGACGGTTATATACAAACTGCGTCCATCCGGGCTTATCACGGGATTCAGCTCGTCGTAGGTGGTGTTAACAAATTTAAACGGAGTATTGGTACCTGCCAGGGGCTGCGCCACCGCTGTAGACGCAAATACTACCTGGACTAAAAAAATTACGTTGACTCTCATGAATTATCGTAAACCCTGTAAATATATTTCAACTGCTCTTAAAGTTCATGCGTACGCGAAAGTCTTTTCCGGCAGAGATCCGTTTCCATAAAGCCTGCCGCGTCACTTACTTACCCACGGATTATCCTTTATGGTAAATCGCCAGGGTAGGCTGGCATCCTCCCCGGCATAGTCTATGCCTATCCGTGGGGAGGCCTCTATGTTCCGTGCGCTGATCTTCTTTTCCACATCTTCGAGCCAAACTTCGTTATCCAGCAAAGATTTACCATTGAACTTTCTGTCAATGCCCAAAGCTTTAGTCAATTTGCCCGGACCAGAGGTAAGGTGTATAGGTTTGGCCAATGCTCCACGGCGCATGTGCATCTCCTCGATGCCCACAAGCGGCTCTACGGCCCTGACCAATACAGCGTCGGCCGTGCCTGCCACGTTTGTTACGACATTGAACAGGGTATGGATGCCATAACACAGGTACACATAGGCATAGCCACCTTCCTGAAACATGATGGCGGTCCGGTCTGTTTTGCGGGCGTTATAGGCGTGGCTTCCACGTTCGCGCCATGAGTAAGCCTCGGTCTCTACGATTATTCCTCCTGTCACGATGCCATTTATGCGGGTGAACAGTGCTTTGCCCAACAACTCGCGAGCGATCTTCAATACGTCTTTCCGCTGGTAGAATTCCTGGGGGAGCTTCATAGAAGAATTAAGCGGCGTGTGGCCGTTAACATATCATTCACATTTGATGCCGATGTCAATTCAATCGAATGTTTACCTTTGCTGCGCCTCTGATACCAGAGACAAACATAAAATTAATTCCACCATGAAAAAATTTTTACGTATTGCTGTGCTGGCCCTCATTGGGTTCGCCGCAAACGCGCAGGTGCAAACCCCTTCCCTGAGCCCTGCAGGATCTGTATCCAGTGTCATCGGATTGACCGATGTCAAGGTTGATTACTTCCGTCCCCGCCTCAAAGGCCGTAAGGTGTTTGGCGTTAAAGACGTTATGTATCCCTACGGAACTATCTGGAGAACAGGTGCCAACGGCGGTACCAAGATCACATTTTCCGATGACGTTAAGGTAGAAGGCATTGCGGTTCCGAAAGGCGAATACCTGATCTTCACCTGGCCAGGCGCAACTGAATGGACTGTAGCGCTTTACAAGGATCTGACCATCGGCGGAAATACCAACAAGTATGACAAAGCCCAGGAAGCTGCAAACTTCAAGGTAAAGTCGCGCAAGCTGGCTGCGCCTGTTGAGACGCTTACCATCTCGATCGACGACATCGCTGAAGACAACAAGAGCGGTAAAGTAACGATCGCCTGGGAAAACGTAGCGATATCGATCAAAATCGCTGCCGAGTACGATGCGAAGGTGATGAAGTCTATTGCCGACAACACCAAGGAGAATGCCACGCCTAACAGCTATTTCCAGGCTGCGGTTTACTACATCGACAATGGCAAAGATACCAAGCAAGCACTTGAGTGGATAAACAAAGCGGCTGTCGCTATGCCTGATGCCTTCTGGGTTCTTTACCAGAAAGCACGCATCCAGAAAGCTGCGAACGATAAGGCCGGCGCTCTGACCTCCGCCAATGCTTCGCTGGAGCTTTCCAAGAAGGAAGGCAACCGTGATTATCAGAAGATGAACGAAGACCTGATCAAGTCGCTCAAGTAGTTCGTACATCCTCTTAAATACAATCAGCCCCGCGCTTTTCAGTGTGGGGCTGTTTTTTTGGGCCATACGCTACCCATGCTGACCTATATCTGAATTTATACCCGATAGGCCTAAACGCCCCTGAACTGAGGCTCAAATGCCTCTGACGTGCTTCTGATGTGCTTCTGATGTGCCTCTGAACTGAAAGGGACGACGCGGGTGGATGCCCGGAATCAGGACCATTGTGTGACGCTATCAGAGGCCTTTTGTTTAATCCATTTATGGTAATATGCCTGGAAATGAAAAGTCCTCCCGCGGGTGCGAAGAGGACTTTCATGCCGGTTTAAGGCTTAAGGATAAATTCGTATCAGAAATCGGCGTGCTTATCAGCGGCCGTTCATGGGCATTGTTGTCTTGAAGTTTATTTTGCGGGTATCTTCCGCCAGAATGCTTTTCAGCTCGTCATCCTCGGGGGCAGCCTTGATCTTCGGAACCTCAACTTTTTCAGCGAAGAGATCAGAGAAGAACCAGATAGAGCCAGCGAGCATGATACTGAACAATATGCTGGTCAGTGCACCGGGAATGGGTTGTGACCAGATCTTGTAATACAGGAGGTTAGTGGCCAGTGAGCCGACCGCGTAGATCTTTGAAGGAAGACGCTTGCCGTTCAGGATGAACATCAGGATAGCTGATTCGATAGCGGCCGCAAAGATAAATGCGTGTATCCAGTTAGGCGCGGTGATGCGGCGCTGAGATACGTCGAAACCGAGATCAAATACTCTGACCGTTTCGAACAAATGCATGGTGTGCACGATTTGGGAAGTAATCACTGCCAGTAGCGTCAGGAACACAAAGGCTTCGGATCTTAAAAAATTAACCGTCTTTTTCATGGTCAGGGTCGTGGTAAAGTATAACTAATAGTCTTATCACTTTCTCACCACAAGATTAACAGTAAATTCATAAACGCCTGATTACATTAGAACCTTACACCATGCAGATGTAAGAGAAATACTACAAAATAGATAAATTCCCAGCCTGGTCCCGCTACCAAAAGCTGCCTTAAGTGCATTTATTTCGCCAAACACACAGTATTGACCGACGAACTGTAAGTTATTTTTTGTTTAAACAATAAAGAGTCTAAGGGTGACGTGTAGTGTTACTGAAAGATTACGCGCTGTTATGAAACATTTTCATAGAAAAGAATGTCTGTATACGGGTGCATTACACCAGACACAAGACACACATCGCTTTGTAACCCAAAAGTTTACACCCTAACGCTTAAACGCCTGTCTGGCGATAAGCTTCCAATATCCTGATTGTTTTTGCCATACGAGCAGCACGCCCAGGGCTACCGTGTTGGTTTTACCACCATCATTAGTCTCGGCATTGAGGTTGTGTCGCACGAGCGCGAGGTCGCCGGAAATGGCCACTGTTTGGTCGGATAGGGCTATCGTTACGAAGTCGGATTTTCCGGATGTGACGGCTTCTATGAATGCTGCTTTGTCTTCTACCTTTCCTGCAGAGTGTCCGTAGCTCAGCTCTTTTGCTGTCAATGCATCGAGGGCTTTCTTATCGGGATCGACCATAGCTTTGCGCAGGCGTTCGACGGCCTCTCCTACCGCCTTTTCTTCTGCTGATTGTGCGGATGCTGAGATCACGGCGGCAATCACGAGGGCGAAAAGTATCATTGTTCTTTTCATTTGCAGGAACGTTAAGTTTTTTTACTAATCTGTGGGTAAGTTAATGATTTTCAATACATCATCCCGGCCGTTCATCACTTGCAGCACCTATCCGGCTGCTTCGCGGCGGCGCTGCAGCGCGGTAAAGACCAGTGACAGGACTATTACGCTGATACACCCGATAAGATTGTAATGCAGGAAGGCTATGGATGTGAATGCATAGCACATCAGCACGATTATCTCCGATATGATCGCGGCGATAAATACGGCCGTTCCCCTTATGAACCGGATGTAGAACGCCGTCATGAAGATCCCGAGGATCGTTCCATAAAACAGCGAACCGACGATATTCACAAACTGTATCAGGTTTTCGGCAAAGCTGGCCAGTGTGGCAAAGACCATTGCCAGCAGAGCCCACAGGACCGTAAACCAACGAGAGGCAGCCAGGTAGTGTTGCTCACCGGCATCACGGCGTACGACCTGCCGGTATATATCCACGCACGTTGTGGACGCGAGCGCGCTGAGCTCTCCGGCCATGGACGACATGGCAGCGAGGAACATTACGGCGAGCAACAGGCCGATTACCCCGTGCGGCAAATTGTTCAATACGAAGTTCAGGAATATGTAGTCGCGATCCTGGGTTTTCTTGGTTTGCAGCGCGCGGCCGATGTTTTTCTTTACAGAATCCCGCAGCACCTGCTCCTGCGCCTGAAGCTCTTTTACGGTATTGCTGCTTCGCTTTACGTTTACCTCATCGTCGGCATGGATCGCCTGTACGAGCTCGTCTACGGCTACGCGCTTCTGCTGGTACAGGGCTGTGTAGGCGGCCTCCTGCGAGGCCAGTGTATCGGCTGTGGATGTCTGGAAAGCAAGGTCCTTGAGCACCTGGTTATGGTATACGGGCGGCTGATGGAAGAGGTAGAACACGTATACCAATACGCCGATGAAGAGTATGATAAACTGCATCGGTATTTTGAGCAGCCCGTTGAAGATGAGGCCGAGGCGGCTTTCGGCCACGGAGCGCCCGCCGAGGTAGCGGGCTACCTGTGACTGATCCGTTCCGAAGTACGCCAGGAAAAGGAATGTGCCGGCGATAAGGCCTGACCACACGTTATAACGATCGTCGGGATCGAACTTAAGATTTACAAGGTTGAATTTACCGAGCTCGCCGGCCAGCTTTACGGTGTCGCCGAACGACACGTTCTTTGGCAACAGCTGCCACGCGAGCACGCCGGCCAGGATCATCCCGCTCATGATGACCGTCATCTGCTGGCGTTGTGTAATGCTCACGGCTTTGGTTCCGCCGGACACCACGTAGAGGATTACCAGTATACCGATCAGCATCGTTGTGAGGCTTATGGGCCAGCCAAGCAGTGTAGACAACACCAACGACGGCGCATAAAGTGTTATCCCCGCGGACAATCCGCGGAGTATGAGGAACAGCCCGGCCGTTAAGTAGCGTGTCTTCTTGTCGAAACGGCTTTCGAGGTATTCGTATGCCGTATATACATTCAGGCGGTAATAGATCGGCACCATCGTGACCGAGATAATGATCATGGCGATGGGCAGGCCGAAGTAGAATTGAAGAAAGCGCATGCCGTCTTCTATTGCCTGGCCGGTGGTGGACAGGAAGGTCACGGCGCTGGCTTGTGTGGCCATGATGGAGACGCCGATCATCCACCACTTCATGGAGTTATCGCCTTTGAGATAGCCCTCCATGGTAGCTGTCTTCCGGGTACGCAATACGCCGTAGATTACAATGAACGCTATTGTCCCGCCCAGTACGATCCAGTCAAGGTAGTTCATGCAAAGGACCGGGTTAGGCAGTAAAACAATATGATCTCCAGCAGCAGTACGCCTGCTACCAGCAGATACCACGTGCGCCAGGTTTTAAAAACCGGCGGCTTATCTGTAGGTTCAGACATTCCGTTAGCGTTACTGTACACTCTTTGTTGTGGACTTTGTCTTGCCTTTTTTGGCAGCAACGGGTTGCTTACCCGCTGACACCAGGTTGGCAAACAGCTTGTACGCGCCGGGCACACCTTCGGGCAGCTCGCGGAAGAATGACAGCCCGGTGTAGATGTAATAACCCTCGCCATAATGCGCCACCAGCAAGCTACCGTCTTTAGGCGTTTCGCCTTTGTCGTTCATCGAGAGCAGTGGTGTATACTGGCTGTCCCATGTTTTGGGATAGTAGAGCCCGCGTTCCTGTACCCAACCTTCGAAGTCTTTGGCTGTAATGGTGTTAGGCGTGGTCAGCAGGGGGCTTTGCGGCGCGAGTACGCGCACTGCGGCATCTTCTTCCGTTACACGATCGCGCGACAGGGCAAGCGGGAAGGGTGCAAATGCTTCCGTCTCCAGCTCGCCATTCGTATTGTATTGTACGACCAATGTACCGCCGGTCTTTACATAGTCGAGCAGTGTACTCATAAAGTAGCGTATGCGCGGGTTTGTGTTCAATGCTCTCACACCGAGCACTACCGCGTCCATCCGTTTCAGATTTTCGGTTGTTACCTCTTCGTTCTTCATCTCCACCACGCTATAGCCCATTGTGCGCAGTGCTGCGGGCACTTCGTCACCGGCGCCCCGGATATATCCTATTGTCTGACCGGACTTTTTCAGGTCAAGGCGCACGACTTTAAGCGCGGCGGCGGGCAGTAAGGTTTG
>Ga0247762_1000193_pt1 | contig 24013 bp, 20 predicted proteins | sample UWRJL081202R4_FD_181016 | JGI IMG/M metagenome (GOLD analysis project Ga0247762, IMG submission 181016) | Plant litter microbial communities from Arlington Agricultural Research Station in Wisconsin, United States - UWRJ-L081-202R-4 | ecosystem: Environmental > Terrestrial > Plant litter >...
AGAGGCGGTAATAAAGATCTTCCCGAAACGTCCCTTGTTTGATTGCGTGCTTCAGGTCTCTGTGGGTCGCTGCGATTATCTTAACGTTGACACGAGTCGGTGTGAGCGATCCAACGCGCGTGATCTCCTGGTTTTGCACAGCCCGAAGCAGCTTTGCCTGAGTAGAGAGGGGCATATCGCCGATCTCATCCAGAAAGAGCGTTCCACCATTTGCTGCTTCGATGAGACCAATCTTATCTCTGTCTGCGCCGGTGAATGAACCTCTTACATGTCCGAACAACTCGCTTTCAAAAAGGGTTTCCACCACGGCCGAGCAGTTCAGAACTACGTATTGCCCCTTTACGCGACTTTTACGGTGCAGGGCCCTGGCGACTAGGTCTTTACCCGATCCTGTGGGGCCGTGAATAAGTGCGGTCCTGAAGTGCGGAGCCACCTTTTCGATAAGGGAAAAGAGGCGCCACATAACCAGGCTCTTGGCGGTGAGTCCTTCGAACTCGTAATCGACGGGGGAGGAGGAAGTTTGTGAGAATACTTTCTGCCTGCGTTCTGAGTCTTCCAACAGGCGTTCGACGCGCTCACGGAGAGCCGCAACCTTGACCGGCTTCTGCAGATAATCTACCGCTCCATTGCGAATGGCCTCGACTGCTGTTTCGGTCGTGTAGTGCGCTGTCATCAGGATGACATGCACAGAGGGATCAAAGGCCATGATCTCACGGAGGACATCCAGTCCGCTTAAGCCAGGCATGACGAGGTCTGTAATGACTAGTCTCGGTTTTAGACGCCGGACAAGATCCATGCCGATCCTGGGACCGGAGGCAGGATGAATTGCGACACCGCTTTGCTCCAACGCAGCAGTAAGCAGTTCCAGGCTGCTCGGATTGTCGTCGATGATGACCGTTCGAATCAGCTTCGTCATAGTCGAAACCCAGTAAACGCATACTTTGGGGCACCGCGCAGGTGCGTGTAAAAACGCAGGGGGTGCGCGAAGGCACTCAATCAAAACTAAACCTTTGGCGCAAAATGCGCGCAAGTGATTGATATCACAAGAGGCCGGTTTTGGCCGCCTGCTTGCAAATACAAGGTTAGATCCGCAGGAGATGAATATGTCCAAATGCACAAACTGCCCTCACGTCGGCAAATATGCCTTTTGCAATTTGGGAGAAGAGGCTCGAAAGTTCCTGGATGCACAATCGATCTCTATGGAATATCCCCGCGGTAACACCATCTTTCGCGAAGGGGACTCAGGCGATGCGGTTTTCGTCCTTTGCTCTGGCAAGGTGAAGATGACTGCGACGTCTTCAGAGGGACGCAGTGCTATCCTCCGCATTGCGGGCCCAGGGGACGTATTGGGAGTAAGTGCAGTGTTGACCTCCGGTTCGTACGAAGTAACGGCCGAAGCTCTTGAGCCCTGCAGGATCCGGGTTCTCCATGCGCGGACGCTTACGCACTTTATGAAGGAGTTCAGTGACGCGACGGTGGGAGTCACTCGGGCTCTGACCCAGGACTATCGCGCTGCGTTTCAGGAGGTTCGCCGTATCGCTCTGCCGGAGACTCCAGCGGGGCGGGTGGCTCGCCTGCTTCTTGACTGGGTCGACGATAACAAGTCCAAAACTCCTTCCACGATCACCATGGCGCTCACCCACGAAGAACTTGCCTCAATGACTGCAACGACCAGGGAGACAGTGACACGCACCCTGAGCCGCTTTAGGAAAGAAAATGTAATTTCGACCAAGGGTGTTTCTCTTACGGTCTTGCAGCCGGCGGTACTGCGTTTGCTCTCTGCCTGCTAGAAGCTGTGATGGCTGTCACAAACAGAGGTGGTGTGAAAGCACAGACCCGGAGGCGTATTGAATCTATATCTGAATCATGATCCTGAGGATGAAGGCGCAAACATCTCTTGCCGCCCAGCGGCGCAACATATCGATCATGTGCGTGGATGATTCGAAGCTACATCTCCTGGCGAATGCCTATGTTCTCGCCAGCCACGGCTATGATGTGATCGCGACGGATGACGCCGAGCAAGCGCTTCACTTGCTCCCGGAAAATACCGTTGCCGCAGTGGTAACTGACTATGAGATGCCACGAATGAACGGTGCTCGATTTGTCGCGCACCTCAGGTCGGCTGAGGCGACCTGCCGCGTCTTGCTGCATTCAGGTCGCACCGAGCTTCCGTCTATTCTCTTAGCAAGAGTAGACGGATGTTCGCCGAAAGGGCAGTCCGTCGTGAGGTTTCTCGAAGATGTTGACGCAGTCGTTGCAGGCAAAAGTGCTTATGTTCACTAGGAAATACGTCACTGCCACGATGAAATGGCTCGGACGCCTCTGTCTGGCCGTTGTAATCCATTTTCTCTCCCCAGTGGCCTACGGGGAAATAAGCTGCGAGGTCGTAAGAAGCGACTTGGACGTACCTTTGCGGGCTTCGATCGAGCAAACGGTGCGTGCTTTCCCCGCGCAGGTTTCGGCCCGTCTCACAACCTTCTACAAAAAATGCGATTACATGCCTGCGTGGATCGCGGGAAGCCAGCTCAGCATGCAATCAGCGTTTATCGAAGATTCGCTACGGCATAGTGAGAGCAAAGGGCTGCGAATGACCGACTACCTGATCCCAGAGCGCCCTCAATCTCAAGCTATGGCCAATACGGAAAGCTCGATCCGCCAGTTCTCGGAGTATGACGTGCTCCTGACTGTTGCTGCGCTGCGTCTCGTTTCTGATCTTCGCTGTGGACGGGTATCTCCGAAAGAAGCAAGGGCGGACATCTTGGATACCTGCGAGGCATTCGACGTCACGGCTGCACTATGGACACTTGCACAATCTTTTCATCCAGAGGGCGATCTGTCCTCGCTTGAGCCTTCAGCTCCGGGTTATACGAGGACGAAGGCCGGTATGGAGCGGTACCGCGATCTCTCGTCCCGAGCGCCCAAAAACTATTTAGCCTTTGAAGAAATCTCAGGGACAGAGTTCACTTCTCCTAACATGACACCGATACGTCAGCGTCTCGCTCTGGAAGGCGATCTTGCGGAGTCATCGGGAGATGGGAACTCGGGTGCCCAAGTAGGGGATGCCTTGGGATCGTTCCAGGAGAGACACGGAATCGTCAGAACCGGGAAATTGGATCGCGCCACCTATGCTCGACTTTCATCTCCGATCGAAAGCGAATTGAGACAGTTAGAACTCACCCTGGAACGATGGCGTTGGATTGAACGGAGCTTTCCCCGTCCGCCGGTAGTGGTTAACATTCCGGAGTTTCGACTTCGGGCTTATGACGAGCACCTCAACGTGACCTTGAATATGAAGGTCATCGTGGGCGGCGCTTATCATAAGCACACCCCGGTCTTCCAGAATTCGATTTCGTCGATTGTATTCAGGCCCTACTGGAATGTCCCTCCAAGTATTCAAAACAGGGAATTGCTCCCGCTCTCTCGGAAGAATCCAACGTACCTCTCTCGGCATGGTTTTGAGTTTGTTCGTGGAGAACACGGAGAAATGCGAATTCGCCAGCGTCCAGGCGAAGCAAATGCCCTCGGTTTGATCAAGTTTTCACTTCCAAACGCGCATAACGTCTATCTGCATGACACCCCGACTCCACAGCTTTTCGATAAAGTTCGTCGCGATTTCAGTCATGGATGCATCCGCGTTGAAAATCCGTCAACGCTCGCGGCATGGATCATGAGGGATGAGACAGGTTGGGACGAACAGAGAATCGAGGGTAGCATGCATGGAGCCACTACATTTACAGTCCAACTGGGGCAAGCTACTCCGGTTTTGATCGTGTACGCAACGGGCTTTGTTGCAGAGGATGGTATCGCTTATTTTCTCCCGGACATCTATGGTGAGGATCGGGAACTCGAGCAGCAGCTTGACGAAGTGACCCGGCGTCGAAACCACGAAGACCTCATGATCGCCCATGAGTTGGTGAGATGAATATCCGCAGATCACACAGCCTTGTGAGTCCCGTCACTTCAATTCGACGATCCGTCCCCTAATGTAGGGGCAAGGAGGACTGTACCCATGACAGTCATAAGCGATGTTTTTGTCAGAAACGGAGACGTGCGAATCTGTGAAGACGTAAGCCGGCAAATCGCGTGGCAACCCGAGATTCAATCGAAAGACATCAGTGTCAAGGCCACCGACGGGACGATCACGCTCACCGGTTTCGTTCACACCTACCTTGAGAAGTCGGCTGCGGAAAGGGCTGCAAAGTCAGTGTACGGGGTCCAAGCGGTTGCAAATGATATCGAGGTTAAGCCGGTCAATCAACGGACGGATCCGGAGATAGCGAGAGATATTCTTCTGACGTTCAAACTCCACGCTTCGATTCCCGAGGACCGAATCAAGGTTTCCGTCAAAGATGGATTTGTTACTTTGGACGGGATTCTGGATTGGCACTTCCAGCGAGAACGTGCTCATCATGTGGCCCAAACGGTGACAGGAGTCAGAGGTGTGATCGATCTGATCTTGATTCAGCCAAAGGCGTCCACGCAAGAGGTGAGAGAAAAGATTGAAGAGGCATGGAAGCGGACGATTGATCTCGATGCTCGAAGGATGGCTGTTGTGGCTACCGACGGATCTGTCTCGCTCTATGGCCGTGTTCATTCTTTGAATGAGCGTGAGCAGGCCGCCTGGCAAGCTCCCGGAGTCCGCGAGGTATCGAATCACCTCTTGGTCACACCCTAGAACGATTCCTAAAGAGAATGAAAAGGGGGAAGCGGACTTCGCTTCCCCTTCGTGGTTTTAAGCGGCAACCGGTTTTCGGTTGGAGACGGGCCGCTTCTTCATAGAGAATGCGACTCGCAGGTCGGCTGCTGGATTGGGAGGTGGCAATCTGTGATTGGGGGAGCGGTCCACTACACAAATGCTCCCACCTTCGGTCAGAGTCACTGCATGTTCGGGCAGGCATGCTGGACAAAGCCAGAAAAACTCCACGCGCCGTGATGCAAGCGCTAGACGCCGCTCCAGGCTGTAAATCTCACCCAATCCAACTTCTCTCATCTGCGCGTCACAGTCGGGGTTCAGGCATTTGCCGATCATGGGTTCTCCACAGAAGTGCTGAATACATAGAAATCTTGAGTGAAGCTTCCCCGGGGTTGCCGGGGAAGCCGGTCGCCTAGTTCGTCTTACCCGTAGACTTGTGCTCCTTGGGGAGGGTCAGTGTAAGAACACCGTCCTTTACCGCATAGGAAGACTCTTTGGCGTTTACATTGGCGGGAAGGTCCACGGTCGTCCGAATCTTTCGAAAAGATTGCTCGGAAGCCGACATTCCTTCGTTGTTGCTCTTGTGGGTTTGCTTCGCCTTACCGCAGATCTTCACAAAGTCTTTTTCAATATGGACTTTGAGATCTTTCTGCGTGAAACCTGGAACGTCGGCTCGAACAATGACCCTATCCTTGTCCTGCTCTACGTTCACAGCCACAGGCTTCAACAACAATGCCTCAGCCGTCAGCCAATCTTCAAAATCGGTTCCGGGAAGAGCGCCGCGACGCTGGAAGAGATGAAATGCAAATTGCTTGATTTCCTCGTCAATCCGGCGCATCTCCTCCGTAAGGCTGTCAGGAATGGATATGGAAAGAGCCTTGTCCTTGGTTTCAATCGGTGCAACGATTGCGGTAGACATAGAGATTCTCCTTGATAAGTGCAGTTTATGAATTGAGGGTTGAAGTGCGAGTGCCGATGGAAATTCTCCCCTGAGTGACAACCGAGACTCGACGCTGTCCACTCTGGACTGTTCTAGAGATGTCCACGAATCCCGAGTATCGGACAACGGGCCTCTCGAACAACGCGACAAACGGTGTTCCATGGAAGATGGTCGATCACGCCGGTGTGCCTTCCGACTCCAATCACAATAAGACTCGCGTTGACTCGCTCCGCTTCCGCCAAAATCTCTTCAGAGGCCGTCCCGTAGGCTAATTTCGTCTGCGGTCTTTCTACTTCCGTCAAATGAGATGGGATGAGTTCAGTGAGCCGCTTGAGACAATCCGATTCACGAGTGATCCTCTCACTAACCGATACTTTATCCTTGTGCTCCAGGACGTGGAGCAGTGTGAGGCGGGATCGAAACTGGCCAGCGAGGGAAGTGGCATACTGCGCAGCCCGCAAACCTGTAGCATCAAGATCCGTTGCGAAGAGAATGGAACGGAAGGGGTGCGTGGTCTCTCTGCATCTGGGTCCGGCGATCAGAACCGGACACTCTGCTTCTCGAAGGATTGTTTCGGCGACCGAGCCCAAAGCAACTCGCTCCAATCCGGTCGCACTATGGGAACCAACTGCGATCAGGTCGGCATGACGGGATTTTGCCGTTTCAATGATCAAATCTGTAGCCCCTTGGTACGACACGACCAGATCGGGGTGTACAGAGTCCGCTCCATCTCGGCTCAACACGCTCGCTAGTCGCCTGCGTGCATCTGAGATACCCGCTTCCATCACCTCGGGCAAAATGACTTCCATTCCAAGTGTTGGGGTCAAGAGAGGTGTCGAATTCACGACGGTGAGGCTTCCTTTGAAGGCGAGCGCAATAGCCTCGGCCGTCTGCAGAGCACGCTTAGCGGGCTTCGAGAAATCGGTTCCAACGACGATCTCAGAAAAGAGGAACGGGCTGGTTTCCAGGTGAATTTCTGAGTTTGCACGGGCGGAGGTAACAGTCGACATGATGACCTCGGAAGTATTGTTTGAAGCGTTTTCAGAATGAGCGTGGTTGGCTAGGACACGCAGTGATTCTTGTCACACGTCTTTGCTGGAAAATTGCTGGACGATAAAAGTGATCACAAGCACTTTCGGTCCCTGGGTATCCCTGACTTGGATGGCCTCAGTGGCGATGATGATGAAGGGAAACATCGGGCTCGAGATCCATATAAAGCATGGATGCCGCAATCAGGCACTGCGCAATTCCGAAAGAAAGCAGATATCCGTATAAGTACCACGCAATGGCGCGCGACGAGAACTGTTCTCCAAATTGCAGAGCGGCGTAGAAATATCCAATGCAGGCGACACCTGCAAGCAGAGCAGTCGAAAAAAGCCAGCGGGAACCATGGCGGTTGGAAACATGCCGAGCCACGAAAAACTCCGTGATCGCCATTGATCCCACTTGCAAACTGACGAGATAAAAAAACCAGTGGAGACGCATATGATCAAAGACCAGAGTGAACATCAGAATGCCGACGGTGACACCCAGGAAACCCTGCAGGCGCTGGGCCGTTCGCGGCCATACATCGTCCGTATTGAAACTCGCAATCAATACAAGCGCGCTGTCCAGGATGCCGTACATCGCAAGGCCAAGAACGGAAAAGGCAACAGCGAATGGCAGCAAAAGTAAAGTGGTGGCCATGTCTGGGACCACGATGACTGAACATCCCACGAAGATGGCGAGTAGTCCTCGAACGAGAGTAATTCCCCAAAAGTGTTCGTAATGCCTCATAGCGCAACTCCTTGCCTATGAATCTCACATACAGTCGGCGATAGGGATGTGATGTCTCCCATCCTTCGGAGTGATTCCAGTCACAGCGACGTCCCACTTCGGAGAGTCGAATGATTTTCGATGGTTTCGTTCCTGATAATTTGAGGTGGTCTTATGCCGGTTATCGGAGACTATGCGGGCCTAGCGCTAGACAAAATTCTGGTAGCTACTGATTTTTCGGACTCATCGAGGGCCGCTGTGAGCTATGCGGAAGCCTTGGCAAAACATTTCCGTTGTCACGTAACAGTCGTACATGTTTTGGATCACAGCGTGCTCGTTCGAATGCAAGCGGAGATGACAGGAACCGGATCCCCAGCAGACAACGATTTGATAGAGGTAGAGTTGGCACGAACGGTTTCGAAAATAAGGAGTCAAGGCTTGAAAGCCGACGATCTTTTACTCAACGGAAAAAGCAGTATTGCGAGACAAATCCTCTCAGCTGCAGACGAGATAAATGCGGACGTAATCGTAGTTGGCACTCATTCTCGTAGGGGAATTGATCGGCTCCTCCTTGGCTCTTGTGCGGAAACGCTGATGCGTAGTTCAAGGCGTCCAGTTCTCACGATCGGGAGTGGATTTTATAAAGATCCCGCAGACGCCGTGTCTTTCAAGTCGGTCGTTTTCGCCACAGACTTTAGCTCGTCGTCGGCGCTCCAGGCTTCTCTGGCTTTTGGCTTCGTTCACGAAAGCCGGGGACACCTCTATTTGTGTCACGTGTTGGAGCATGTCTGCTGGGATACAGCAAAGTCCTCCGGTTTGGAAGACGAGTTCAAGGCCGAACTCATGCGTCTCGTCCCGGAGACTGAATACGAGTGGTGCAGCCCGGAGTCTGTAGTTGAGTACGGGAATGTCGCTGACCGGCTTGTTCAACTTTGCGAGCGAGTCAGCGCTGACCTCCTGGTGCTTGGATCCAACCAGTCGGCTCCATGGACGACTCACCTGATGGACGGAACTTTGGGAAGCGTGTTGCAAAGGGTTTCCTGCCCGACACTAACCCTGCACGGATAACGGAGAACGATATGTTTGTCATGAATCGACGATGAGCGTTGTAGTCTTCTCCAACAAGCGTGTGCCATGAATGAACCAAATGCAATCACGAAGTGGCTAGATAGCCCCGTTTCACACATCGCTACGGCCAGCTTCATCGGAGCCGGAATGATTGCGGCGATGCTGGTAAAGCTGCACCTGCACAATTCGCACATTCCGAATATTGTCTTACTAGTCGCCATCGCCGGTGCCAGCATTCCATTGCTGATCTCCATCGTACGGCAGATCTTGAGGGCAAATTTCAGTGTCGATATTCTTGCACTACTTTCGATTTTGACCTCCCTGATACTGGGGCAGTATTGGGTTGCGGCCATCGTAGTCTTAATGCTCTCCGGCGGTCAGGCACTCGAGAGTTTTGCTACGCGCCGAGCCTCCTCAGTACTGCTCGCCTTGGCAAAGCGAATGCCGCAGATAGCTCACAGAGCGGGTACTGCCGTAGAGGATGTATCCATCGACTCGATTGCCGTCGGCGACGAACTCCTCATCTACCCCCTTGAGATCTGCCCGGTCGATGGGTTCGTCGTGAGTGGCCAAGGCAGTATGGATGAGTCCTATCTCACAGGCGAGCCATTTCTGATCGCGAAAGCGCCAGGAACGAATGTACTTTCCGGTTCCATCAACGGGAGTGTGGCACTAACAATCCGGGCGACGAAGATCGCCAGTAACTCCCGCTACGCGAAGATCGTGGAAGTGCTCCACGCTTCAGAGGAGAACCGGCCACAGATACAGCGGCTCGGCGACAGGCTTGGCTCCTGGTACACGCCCCTTGCCATGGCGATCGCGCTGGCAAGCTGGTACTTCAGCGGCCAGTCGGAGCGATTTCTTGCCGTACTAGTCATCGCAACGCCATGTCCCTTGTTGATCTCGATCCCCGTAGCGATCATCGGTGCTATTTCTGTGGGTGCCAAGCTCGGCATCATCATCAAGGACCCATCCATCCTCGAAAAGATGGATACCTGCCACACTCTGATCGTCGACAAAACTGGCACGCTAACCTACGGTAAGCCCACTGTTACATCGATTGATTGCCTCGGTGATACATCTCGCGAGATGGCGTTGCAGTATGTGGCAAGCCTGGAGCGCTATTCGAAACACCCCCTGGCAAGCGCCGTGCTCGCTGCTGCAGAGAAGGACAAGTTGGAACTGCTCAGTGTTGACAATGTTTCGGAAGCGCCCGGGGCCGGTCTCACGGGTCAGGTTGCAGGGCGACAGGTCGCGGTAACAGGGCGCGGGAAGCTTTCCCTCGAAAATCTGGCAGCGATGCCTCCCGTTTCGCCGGGCCTGGAATGCGTCTTTCTTCTGGACGGCAAACTCGCTGGCGTTGTCCACTTTCGGGACGAACCCCGTCGCGAGAGCAAGTCCTTTCTCGGTCACCTAGATTCGAAGCACTCTATCTCCAAAATCATTCTGCTTTCAGGCGACCGGGCTCCCGAGGTCGCTCTCTTTGCAGAGCGCATGGGCATCACAGAGGCCTACGGAGGCAAAAGCCCTGAAGAGAAGGTTGCGCTGGTACGAGAGGCGACTCTGCAAGGGAGAACGCTATATGTTGGCGATGGGATCAACGACGCCCCAGCGATGATGGCCGCTACGGCTGGAATCGCGTTGGGCGTGAACAGCGACATCACTTCAGAAGCAGCCGGCGCGGTCATCCTTCAAGCGTCACTAGTGGGTGTTGACCAGTTGTTGCACATCGGGCGCAGGATGCGGCGCATCGCGTTGCTTTCTGCCGTGGGGGGTATGGGACTGAGTGTAGTCGGGATGGCTGCCGCTTCGTTCGGTCTGATTACGCCGATTCAGGGAGCCCTTGCTCAAGAGGCGATCGATCTTTTATCCAGTCTCAACTCGTTACGCATGATTCTCCCGATAGGCTCGCTTACCGACTTTGAAACACCTCAAGAGGGCGCATCGGTCTCTTCCTATCGATAGGGTTTCGGTTTGCAAGTTCGCGCGCGATGGCAAAGCGAAAAATCTGCCCGATCGACTTGAGCTCTCTTGGCGACATCGCGGGCTCCTCGCGTCTCGATCCCAAGCATGATGTCCCGAACGTGGCCCGTTTGGACGCTGTCCACCGGAAGATGCCCGATGGTGGGGAACACCTCTGCTTCAAGACGCTTTAGCTTCTTCCGCCGCCATTGAACTGATATCGCCAAAGCCAGAGCTTCCTGCCTATCGGCAAGACGAGCAAACTGAGTCCACCTCCATCTTGTACTTCTTGTCCTTGGGCTTCGCGTTTTCGATCTCTCTGATCGTCAGTGCCATGGTGTGCTCCAAGCTGGGGAATTGCATTCCCCCAAACTTTGGTAGTAACCCAACCTATTCCCCAAAGGAGAAGGCTGGCCGTCGTCACTCCCTCGAACGTGCTCGCACGCTACATGCCCTAAGCCATTCAAAAATAAGAATCTAACCGTTTTGAGGGAGGTCCGGAAAGGTGCGAGGAAGTGTGGACTTTCGAAGTATTGGTTGCCTCCCAGGGATTCGAACCCCGATATGCTGAGTCAGAGTCAGCTGTCCTACCATTGAACGAGGAGGCAATACTTTGCAGTGGCTGGCTGCGGTCTGGGCGGTGGATGTTTCTCAACCGCCTCATTGAGTGTACGAAGCATGCGGCGGTGCGTCAAACCAGCCTGTATTTACTGGGCGGGTGCGGAGATGATTTCTGCCGTTCTGAGGAAGTCGTAGGTCGCGGAAGGCGTGGGGCGAACGTTCTTCAGGCGCGCCGAATGGACGACCACATTATTCAAGTACCAGAGGTTTACGCTGGGTTCCTGCTCGGCGAGGATGCGCTGCAGTTCCAGATAGATCGCCCGTCGTTTTGCCTGGTCGGGCTCGGCCTGGCCCTGAGCTATGAGCGCGTCGACCTGTGGGTTGGAGAATCGGCCACGGTTGGCTCCCTTGGGAGGAAAGCTGTTCGTGGCGTAAGCATAGCGATAGATGTCCGGATCTTCGTTGGCTCCGATCCAACGCAGGGCGTAGATCTGGAAGGCACCCTTGGTGACGTCGGCGTAGAAGGTGCCAAATTCGTTCGCGCGAAGCTCAAGATCAATGCCGACGTTGCGAAGCTGCTGCTGCACGATGATGGCGAGCAGGCGTGTCGTGTCATCCGTCGAAGTCTTCAACGTGAGGTGAAGCCGCGTGCCTTTGTTGTCGGGTTTGTAACCAGCAGCTTCGAGAAGAGCGCGTGCGCGTGCGGAGTCGTAGTTGTAGGTGAGAATCTCGTTCGGTGCGGCCCCTGCCCAGTGGCCTTCGGGAAGCATGCTGTCAGCAAGGCGGGCTTCGTCGCGAAAGAGTGCGTGAATGATCGCAGGTCGGTCGATGGCGAAGGAGATGGCCTGGCGCACACGCGCATCACGCAGGATCGGGTCCAGAGTGTTGAAGTTGAGATAGTTCAGGATCGAGCCGGGGTACGTCTCCACGCGGACGTTTGGATCCGTCCGCATCGCGTAGACCGTATCGAGCGAGAGCGCATTGGAAACAATGTCGGCGGAGCCCTTTTGTATCTCCAGCGCTCGTGTGATGGCGTCTGGGACGACTTCAATGCGCACGTGCTGCACATGCGCTGGTGTTCCCCAGTAGTGGTCGTTACGGTCGAGAAGCACTTCTTTATCGACGACCTGCGATACGTAGCGGAATGGTCCCGTGCCGATCAGCGGTGCATTCTTACCCGCGCCCTTTTTCACAATACCGAACAGGCCGTCGGAGAGATTGAAGAGCAGACCCGCATCGGGTTTCTTGAGATGCACGGTGCAGCTGAGCGGGCCCGTGGCTTCTGCTCTGTCCACGTTCGTAAAGCTGCCGGACTTCGAGGTGAGGATCGCACCGTTGTGCATGCTTTCGATCGTCCACGCCACATCCGCGGCAGTGAGGGGCGAACCGTCGTGGAAGAAGATGTTCGGTCGGATCTGAAAGATGAGCGTAAGCGGATTGGGCTGCTGCCAGCTCTCCGCGAGAAAGGGCTGCAGGTTGTAGTGCTCGTCCTTGCGCACAAGCGATTCGAAGATCAGAGAACCAATGTGCTCCGATTGGGCATCGGTGCCCATGCGGATGTCGAGGTTGTTCGGAGAGCTTTCCACATCGACGACGATGGTGCTGAGGTCCGGCCTCTTCTGGTGGCAACCGCAGAGCAGTAACGGAAGTAGGAGGAGAGAAAAGCCCTTACGCAAGCGTCACCTTGCCGAGAACCATCGGCCTGCTCGCGCCCGTGGCAGAGGGTACATTGCCGGGAAGATCATTCCAACGCAGCCATGCCAGAAGGGCGAAGGCCATGGCCTCTTTTGCCTGCGAGGGAATGCCGTGCTCATCGATGGTGGAGACAGTGACGCCGAGCGGCTCCAGACCCGCGCGCAGCTGCTGCATGAGCGTGCGGTTCGACGTGCCACCACCGGCTACGATGTAATCCGTCGCGTCAGCAAGTGGTGCGTTCTGGCCGAGGAAGGGCCAGACGAAGTTGCGATACGCAGCGAGGATGCTCTGCGCCGTGAGCGCTGTCGCTGTAGCAACGATGTCTTCGTTCGTCGCGCGTGATTTCTTGCAGAGAGCGATTAGCCGGTCAACGTAGGCTTCACCAAACTCTTCGCGCCCGCACGATTTCGGCGCCTGCAGACCGAAGTACTTCGCCCGTAGAAGCTGATCGACCACCGGTTGAAGGACCTTTCCTTTTGCTGCTGTCGCTCCATTGCGATCATAGGCGCGGCTGAAGAGGCGCTGCATGCACGCATCGATGGGCATATTTGCCGGACCAGAGTCGAATGCAAGCGTCTCTTCGCTGCCAGCAGGGATCGCGGTAAGGTTGGCGATGCCTCCGAGATTCTGCAGAACGCGATTGTGCTTTGGATGTGCAAAGGCGATGCGGTCGAAGATGGGGACGAGCGGCGCGCCCTGTCCGCCTGCCGTCATATCCGCAGGACGAAAGTCCGAAACGACAGGCAGGCCTGTGCGGGCGGCGATCTCCGCAGCTTCGCCCAGCTGCCATGTGCAACGCAACGGTATGCCGAGATACTTCTGCGCGATGCCCTGGTGGTAGATCGTCTGCCCATGAACGCCTGCGAGGTGGGCTTTGATCTTATGCTGCTCCTGCGCGGTGGCGATGGCATCTCCGTAGACCTCGCCGAGCCGCCAGTGAAGGCGCGCGAGCTCCGCAGTGGAGATCTTCTGTGCATCCATCGCAGAGAGCACCGCTTCACGTAGTTTTTTCGTGTAGGGAACCGCTGTATGCGCGAGCAACTTCAGCTTCGGGGTGGAGCCTTCGCGTGGTGTGATGCGAACGAGCGCGACGTCAACTCCGTCTGCTGAGGTTCCGGACATCACACCCGCTACGACCAGGCTTTTCATTCGCTGATCTCCCGCTTGAGTTCGGAAAGAAGCTGCAGCGCTTCCATCGGTGTCATGCGATCGACGTCGAGTTCGCGGACGCGATCCACGACGCGTTGCGAGAGCGGCGTGAAGATTGTCATCTGCATCGACGGTGCGGCAGCGGCCTGCGCATGGACCTGTTGCGTCTCGACCTTCTCATGCAGCTTGAGCACGGAGCGCGCGCGGTCGATCACTTCGCGAGGAAGGCCTGCGAGCTTCGCCACTTCGATACCGTAACTGCGGTCGGCAGCTCCGCTCTCCACTGTGTGCAGAAAGACGATGCCCGTCGGCGTCTCGCGGCAGGCGACGCGAAGATTGGTGAGGCGCGTGAGCTGTTCATGCAGCAGCGTAAGTTCGTGGTAGTGCGTGGCAAAGAGCGTGCGCGCGCCGATCTTGTTGTGCAGATGTTCCACCGTGGCCCACGCCAGCGAGAGGCCGTCGTAGGTCGCCGTGCCGCGTCCCATCTCGTCGAGCAGTATGAGTGAGCGCGCCGTCGCCGTATTGAGAATTGCGGCTGTCTCCGTCATCTCCACCATGAAGGTAGAGCGGCCACGGGCGACGTTGTCGCTCGCACCGATGCGTGTGAAGATGCGGTCGACGAGGCCGAGACGAAGCGATGCAGCCGGGACAAAACACCCACACTGCGCCATGACGGCAAGCATCGCCGCCATGCGAAGATACGTACTCTTACCGCCCATGTTGGGACCGGTGATCAGAGCGAGCGATGGGCCGTTGGTCGCGTCTAGAAATCCGGAGTTTGGCGTGAAGCGACCCAGGGCGGACTCTTCCAGGCGAAGCTCCACCACAGGATGGCGCGCTTCGGTGAACTCGAGAACGGTCGAGTTCTCTTCGATGACCGGTCGTGTCCAGTTGCGCAGAGCTGCCAGATGCGCGAAGTTCGCAAGCAGATCGATCTCCGCCACGCGCCGTGCTGTCTCACGCATTCTGTGGGCGGCTTCCAGGATGGTTCGTCGAAGGTCCACGAAGATGCGACGCTCGATCTCTGCAATGCGGTCCTGCGCAGTAAGAATTTTGCGTTCGTACTCCTTGAGCTCGGGCGTTGTAAAACGCTCCGCGTTCACGAGAGTCTGCTTGCGCTCATAGTCCGGGGGTACGTTCGCAAGATTCGATTTCGTAATCTCCAGGTAATAGCCGAAGACGGAGTTGAAACGCACCTTCAGCGAAGTGATCCCTGTGCGCTCGCGCTCGCGGTCTTCGATGGCCGCGATAGACTCGCGACCGCTGCGTGAGAGACCGCGCAGCTCGTCCATCTCCGTGTCGACGTTCTGTGCGATGGCATCGCCTTCGCCGAGCTTCAACGGAGGATCTTCCACAAGGGTGCGACCGATCTGTCCGCAGAGGTCTTCAAGCGTGTCGAAATCCTGCGTCAAAGCAGACCAACGGCCCTGCGAAAACTCCCGCGCGCCAAGCAGCACACCGGGCAGAGCGGAGAGCGTCCGGCACAAAGCCACAACATCCCGCGGACCGGCGGAGTCCAGCGCGATACGGGCCAGGAGCCGTTCCAGATCGAGGATCCCATCCAGCGCACGGCGCAACATCTCGCGCTTGGGAAGGGAGGCGTGGGCTTCCGTAACGGAGTCCAGCCGCGCTGCGATCTGGGCGGGGTCGATGCTGGGCCTTAGAAGCGTGCTGCGCAGCAGGCGTTTACCCATCGGCGTGCGGCAGGCATCTAGCGTGTAGAGCAGTGTGGTCTGGTTCGATTCGCCCGAGAAGAGCGGCTCCGTCAGCTCCAGGTTGCGGACGCTCACGGCATCCAGTTCCAGGCAGGTCGCCCGCTCGTAGTATCCGAGCGAATCCAGGTGCTCCAGATCCTCGTGATGCGTGGCGCGGAGGTAGTGCAACAGGGCTCCGGCGGCGGTCGCGGCGGAGGCATGCGTCCCTAGACCGAAACCATCCAGCGAGTTCGCGCGGAAGTGCTGCTGCAGCAGGGGAAGGGCGTAATCCGCCGTAAAGACCCAATCTTCCAGTGGAGTCTTGGTCGCGGCAGAAGGAAGGGTCTCATCCTCTTCGCCGTTCAACGTCGTCTGCGCCGATCCCAGACGAAGGTTCGTTGCCAGCAGGATCTCGCGTGGCGCCAGGCGATGCAGTTCGTCCACGGCCTCTTTGATCGCGGATTTGCCGTGAAACTCGGTCGCTCGAAACTCCCCTGTGGAGAGGTCCAAAGCGGCAACACCTGCGGCATCCGACCTTGCATTCAGCGTTAGAGCGGCAAGGAAGGTATTGTCGTTAGGCGCAAGGCTGCTGTCGAGCGCCGTTCCCGGCGTGAGAACACGGGTCACACCGCGTCGAACGAGAGTCTTCGTGAGCTTGGGATCCTCAAGCTGCTCGCACATGGCGATGCGATAGCCACGGCGCAGAAGCTTTTGCAGGTAGTTTTCTGCGGCGTGGTAGGGAACGCCGCACATAGGAATCGCCTTCTCACGGTCCCGGGCAGTAAGCGAGATCTGCAGTTCGCGGGCGACGAGGATCGCATCGTCATAAAAGAGCTCGTAAAAATCACCCATGCGGAAGAAAAGCAGGCAATCCGGATGGGCCTGTTTGGCAGCAAAAAACTGCCGCATGACAGGCGTCTGCGTATGGGGCGCTGGGATGGGGGTTTCTACAGACATTCCAATGGCCAGCATACCGTCTTCCGGGATGCTGGCGCTTGTGGAAGTTTAGGGCTGAACTAGCGGGCGGTCGCGTCTGAACCGTGCTGTTTCACCAGTTTGTTATAAAGGCCGAGGATCAGAAAAGGGGCAACCCACTGGCCCACGAAGAGCGCCGCGTGATCCTTCTTCTGCGCTTTAAAGACCAGCGATGCAGTAATGGACGCGATCGCGGCTGTCAGAAAGACGACGCTGGGCACCTGGGCCGTATATGTTTCTATGGCTGCGGTTGTTTTGCCTTCAGTTGCTTCGCCTGCCTGTACCTTGTGTCCGTATTCCATGTATCTCTCCCGAGCGGATCTCCGCTTCTTTGGGGTCAGATGCAGGGATGGAGCGGATTTCGTGCGCCAGTTTGCCTCAAAAACGTAACGATTTGGGCTTACCAACAGGGAGACCCTTTTTTGTGCGTGCGTTAGAGAGATTGCTCCATCTAGATCGCAGAGCGGACCCCTCGCTACCTCCGCCGCGACAGAAATAAATTGAATAAGTTAGAGGTTCACGTGTTTAAAACTATGGCAAGCGGACATTACTGCTGCCCTTCGGGAGATAAATGAGTCGCATTCTTGTATCCGCTACGCCCGCCCCCGGTCACGTCAATCCACTCCTTCTCATTGCGGAACATCTTGGTCAGCGCGGCCACGATGTCACGTTCAATAGCGCTGAAATCTTCCGTGAAAAGGCGCAGGCCGCCGGTCTCAACTTTGTGCCGCTCCAGGGGATCGCGGACTTCGATTATCGCCTCATGGACGAACTCTTTCCTGAGCGGGCGACGATAGAACCAGGATTGCCCCAGTTGGACTACGATCTGGAATTTTTCTTCGGTGCCAGAATTCCGGATCAATATGAGGGTATGCTGCGCATCATCGAAGAGCAGGAGATCGATCTGGTTCTGGTCGATCTTTGCTTCATGGGAAGCTTCCCTTTACTCCTCGGAACGCAGCACAGGCCTCCAGTGATCACGTGTGGCATCCTTCCGTACTGGCTGCAGCGTCCCGGCGTATCGCCATTTGCCGGCCCAGACAGCTCCCCTGAGGGAATGTTGCGTAATGTGCAGCATTACCGGCAGTTCGAGGAAGGCCTGACGGGCTCTACCGCATCCGTGAATCGAATCCTGAAACGTTACGGGGCAGAATCTCCGATAGGATCCATGCTCGATGCCGCGTGCTTATTGCCCGATACGTTTTTGGAATTCACTGCGGAAGAATTTGAGTATCCGATCGAAGACAAGCCGAAAAACCTGCAATTCGTCGGTCCCATTCTTCCAAAGGTGACCACAGAGTCAGAAGAGCCCGAATGGCTGAAAAGAATCGACGGTTCCAGACCAGTGATCTTCGTTACGCAGGGAACGATTGCAAACTACGACTTCACCCAGCTCGTGGGACCTGCGATTGCAGCTTTGGCGGAGGAAGACGTAGAAGTGATCGTTACAGGCGGAGGTGTGGATGTTTCCGTTCTTCCGAAAGCACCGAATCTCCATGTCGAGCGCTATCTTCCCTATCATCTGGTTCTGCCAAAGACCGATATTTTTCTTACCAACGGCGGTTATAACGGCGTGCAGCAGGCGCTCAGCTTCGGTGTCCCTGTGATCGCGGGTGGGGCTACTGAAGACAAGCCCTTTGTTTGTGCGCGTGTTGCGTGGTCTGGCACTGGAATCAATTTGCAGACTGGAAGTCCAACTTCTGAACAGATTCGGGATGCGGTTCGACTTGTTCTGAGCGATCCGACCTACCGTGAGCGGGCCAGGGAGATGGCGAAGAACTTCGCTCGCTACGATGGTCTGAACAGCGTCGTCCAGGTTGCGGAATCGACGATTGAAAACAGCGGATGGCGTAAACAAGCGGCACTCCAGAGCAATGATTCCGTTCTGGCCTAGAGCGTGGTTTGCGTGCTGTCGACGACTCTGTGCCCATCCGGACTTTTGGTCCGGGATGGGCACGGGGAGCCCCGAAAGAAGCTCAGGCAGCGGCAAGCAGAGTGCCTGGGTCAATAAGGCTATCAATGCCCGGTATACTTAAAGGCTAGGTGCCCGCGTTCTTTTCTGGCGTCGGGACCGACTTCGTTATGTCTCTTGTCTGGCTCAAGATCGCGGTCCTCCTGTACGGCATAGCGTCTTTGGCGGTGCTGCCCGCCGTTCTCTATGAACGCCCGCAGTGGAGATACGCCGCCCTTCCAGCAGCGCTTCTCGGCTTGTTTTTCCATTCCATCTCTCTGGCACAGATTCTCGCGGCGGCACACCATCTTGTCCCTGTAGAGGCAACCGAGATCCAGGCTGTCCTGGCGTTGCTTCTTGTCGTGGCATTTCTTTTGACTGCGGCCGTCTACCGCACCCTGACGATGGGAGTGGTGCTCCTGCCGGTAGCGACGTTGCTCTGCCTTGTGCCAGCCTTTGCACTTGGCAAGAGCACCCTGGCGAGCCCGCTTCTGCGCAGCGGCTGGATCTGGCTCCACATCGCTCTTCTTCTGGCTGCCTATGCGGCACTTATTCTTTCGCTCCTTGCGAGCGTGCTTTATCTCATCCAGGAGAAGCGGCTCAAATCGCGTTCCACCAAGGGCCCCATCGGAGCGCTTCCGCCCCTCGCGACAACGGATGCGATTGTCCTGAAATCGCTTCTTTTCGGTCTGCCGTGCATGACCGCAGGGCTTTTGATCGGTTCTCTTCTGGCCATGCAGATGTATGGCGCTTCGTACTTTCACGACCCCAAGGTTCTGCTCAGTTTCGTGATGTGGCTGGCGTACGTCGCCATGATTGCGATCCGGCGCAGTGCTGGCTTGCGCGGGCGTCGGGCGGTGTTCCTCTCGGCCTTTGTGTTCTTCGTGATGCTGGCGGTGTGGAGCGCGAACCAGTTCTCCAGCGTGCATCAGTTTGCGGTGGAGCGATGAGCTTGATCCTTCTTGGCGTCAATCACACCACTGCGCCGGTTGAGGTCCGCGAACGGCTCGCCATTCCGGCGGGCGGCTTGGCCGACGCCACGCGCAGTCTGCTGCAGCATCCCGGCGTACGCGAAGGCCTGATTCTCTCCACCTGCAACCGCGTGGAGTTCGTCGCGGAAGAGGATGACGCCCATCTTCCAGACCTACGCAAGTTTTTGCGGGAGTACTTCTCCTTGCAGGCTGCGGCGATCGAGCCACATCTGTATGAGTTCCGCGAGCGCGATGCGGTGCGGCATCTCTTCCGAGTGGCCTCTTCTCTGGACTCCATGGTGGTCGGCGAACCGCAGATCCTGGGCCAGGTCAAAGAGAGCTATAGCGTCGCCCGCGAGGTCGGCGCGGTTTCAAAGTCGCTCGAACGTCTCTTGCAGTCCGCATTTACCACGGCAAAAAAAGTACGTACTGAGACTGAAATCGGATCCAGCAGCGTTTCGATCGCTTCGGTCGCCGTAGATCTAGCGCATCGCATCTTCGGTTCGCTGCAGGGAAGTCAGGTGCTACTCGTGGGTGCAGGAAAGATGAGCCTCCTTGCGGCGCGTCACCTGATGCAGCAGGGAGCGACGCAGATCCTTGTGGCCAATCGCACGCCGGAGCGCGCGCAGCAGTTGGCGGCGGAGTTCCACGGTCTTGCGGTCCCTTTTGCGGATCTGCAGGAGCACGCCCCCAAGGCGGATATCATCATCACCTCGACCGGTTCGTTGGGTTACGTCTTTACAAGGGCGCAGGCGCAGGCGATCCTCCATCGGCGCAAGGGCAAGCCAATCTTCTTCATCGATATCGCCGTGCCGCGCGACGTGGAGCCCGCGGCGAACGAGGTCGACGGTGCATTCGTCTATTCCATCGACGATCTGCAGCAGGTCGCCTCGGCGAACATGGTGCAGAGGTCCGCGGAGGCCGCGGCAGCGGAGAAGATTGTCTCCCGCGAGGTCGACCGCTTCCAACTGCGTCTGCAATCGCTCGATGCCGTTCCGGCAATCGTCGCTGTGCAGGAGTACGCCGAGCAGATGCGGCAGGCAGAACTTGAACGTGCGCGAAGCCGTCTCGCCTCTCTTTCCGCCGAACAGGCCGCGGCCGTCGATGCCCTCACAAAGTCACTGCTGAACAAGTTTTTGCATAAACCGATGCAGGGGATGCGCGACGCGGCGCGCACCGGTGACAGTGTCGCCCTGGACACGATGCGGCGCGTCTTCTCCCGTGGAAACGAAGAATCACTCACGAACGATGAGGAGATCTAGATGCATTTGAGACTTGGATCGCGTGGATCGCAGCTGGCATTATGGCAGACAAATCATATCGCCGCATCGCTTCGGTCGGTAGGACACACCACCGAGATCAGCATCATCCGCACCACCGGCGATCGCATGCAGGACTCCGCCTACGTGAAAGAGCATCCGATCACGCCGGAGATGGACGCGAAGGGGATCTTCATCAAGGAGATTGAAGAAGCCCTCCTGCGTGGTGACATCGATCTCGCCGTACATTCGCTTAAAGATCTGCCCACGGTGATGGATTCGCGCTTTATCCTGGCCGCCATTCCGTCTCGTGCGGACGCTCGCGATGCTCTGCTCTCGCCAGAGTGGGTTCAGCTCCACACGCTGCCGGACGGAGCGCGCGTGGGTACTACTTCGCCACGACGTAAGGCACAGATGCTCGCGCATCGGCCTGATCTGCAGTTCGTTGAAATTCGCGGAAACATCGATACACGCCTGCGCAAGCTGGCTGCTGGGCAATGCGATGCGCTGGTTCTGGCCTGCGCTGGAATCGACCGCCTGGGAAGGCGTCTGCTGCATCCGGTGGATCTTGACCCTGCTCATCCCGAGCACGGCCGCGAACCGCACGTCGAATGCGTAACCCATGCCGACCACGACCATCTGGAAGAGCACCCCACCGAGCATGAACCGGCTGGCCAGGTCGATTGGATTCGCGAACGCTTCTCTGCTGACACGATGTGTCCGGCCCCGGGGCAGGGCGCACTTGGAGTAGAAACACGCTCCGACGCCGCCGAAGTAATCGCAGCAGTCTCCTCTCTCGATGATGCCGAGACGCGCTACGCCGTGGAAGCCGAGCGATGGATGCTGCATGCGCTTGGCGGTGGATGCTCTCTGCCCGTAGGCGCATGGTGCGTCGACAGAAAAATGATCGCGAATGTCACGGCAGCGGACGGAGACGAGATGCTGTTGGCGGAGATGTCGGCGAATGCGGGGGAGTCGGCGCGTTCCCTTGGTGAGCGCGTAGCCGCCGATCTGGTCGCCCGTGGAGCACGTGAACTGCTGCAGGCATATGCCTGATCGCAAGCGCATTCTCGTAACGCGCGCTAAGCACCAGGCCTCCGCTCTGGCAAATGCGCTGGTGGAGCGCGGCTTCGAGGTCATTGCAATTCCGGCGATCGAAATCGTCCCGCCCGAAGATGGCTACCGCGCTCTGGATTGGGCTCTGCGAACGGTAGAGCGATTCGAATGGATCGTCTTCACCTCTGCCAACGCCGTCGAAGTCTTCGCCTCGCGTCTTGAGTCTTTAGATCTTCCCGTACCCGAGACCTTGCAGGTCGCCGCCATCGGGCAGGCCACGGCGCGCGCATTGACCGAACTCGGCCTGCAGGTCGACGTTATGCCTCCAACGGCGGTTGCCGAGTCGCTCGCGGAGGCACTCGCTCCGCACGTAGGGGACGCGCACGTTCTGCTCGTCAGGGCGGCAGAGGCGCGCGAGGTGCTCGTACCGCAGCTTGAGGCAGTGGGTGCAAAGGTCACGGTGGCCGCAGCCTATCGCACGGTCGTTCCAGGAGATTCGGCTGAATCCCTGCGAACGGCACTCGCAGACATCGATGCTTTCACCTTCACCAGCGCATCTTCCGTTCGCAATCTGGGCATCCTGCTGCAGAGCGCGGATGTCACTGCTCCGCAGGACGCTGTGATGGCCTCCATAGGCCCTGTCACATCGCAGGCGATGCGCGAAGCCGGTTGGGAGCCTACCGTGGAAGCGCAGGAAGCCAGTGTGGCCGCGTTAGCGGAAGCCTTGCGGGTCTACTTCAATAACCGCTAGTGCGATGACCAGGTTTTATCCGCGGAGTTGCAGAGCATCTCAATCGAACAATCAGCACAACGCGGTTTACGTGCGATGCAGACCTGCCGTCCGTGAAAGATCACGCGATGCGAGTAGTCGATCCACTGGTCCTGCGGAAGGATGCGGACCAGATCCTGCTCGACCTTGACCGGTTCTACGTTCTTCGTCAGCTCAAGACGCCGCGAGATCCGCAGCACATGCGTATCGACCACCACACCGGAAGCAATCTTGAACCACGAACCCAGCACCACGTTCGCCGTCTTGCGCGCAACGCCAGGCAGAGTGATGAGTTCTTCAATCGTCTGCGGTACTTTATTGCCAAAGTTCTCGACGATCACCCGCGCAGCACCCTGAATATTCTTCGCTTTCGAGTGGTAAAAACCCGTCGGACGAATGATCTCCTCGATGGCTGGAATAGAGGCTTCAGCAAGCGCCTTCGGGGTAGGGAAGGTCTTGAAGAGCGTCGGCGTCACGGAGTTCACCGTCACATCCGTGGTCTGCGCAGAGAGCGCAGTCGCGATCACAAGCTGCCACGCTGATTTGTGAATCAGCGCACAGACAGCGTCTGGATATGCCTTCGCCAGACCATCCAGAATCGCAGCCACACGCTCCGGCGCGAGCGGCTTCTTTGTTTTGCCCGGCTTGATCTTTTTTGAAACGGGCTCGCCAGCCGCAATCGCCCGCGCTTTGGAGGGCGCGGGCGCTGTGGCGCTGCGGACTGGTTTAATGCGTGTGGCCATCTATCCGAGGCGGTTCAGGGCATCTTCCGGCGTCAGGCGCACGCAGGAGAAAATCGGATAATCCTTGAGCGTATAGATACTGATCTCCGTCTCGCGGAGCTGCTGCACGAGGTCGAGAAAATCTTCAGGGAAGTTTGTCTCAAAGGCCACCACAAACTCCTGATCATCGATACCGAAGGAATAGGTGGTGTTGAGCTTTACGCGCGGGAAAGAAAGACCGACGCGGATGTGCTCATCCATGAGGCGACGTCGTTCTTCCATCGAGAGCAGGTACCAGGGCCTGGTCTTCCAGAACGGATAGATGAACAGATACTTGTGTCCGCCCGGGCGAATCGCGCCGCGGCCTTCGCCTTCACTCTCGTCTTCGCGATCGATCTGGTACTGCGAACGCTTGGTCATTGCGAGGAAGTTGTGCGGCGTTTCGAGGTAGCCGCCAAGGGGCGTCGCGAGAAGCTCCGACCGCATCCGGTTCAGCTCATCGATGGAGTAACAGATGCTCCAGACGCAGAGATCGGTGTCCCCCCGCGTGCCCACGGTGGAGTATGTGAGCGAAAGGAACTCGCCGGGCGTATTCCAGCGCTTGAAAACCTCGATAAAAGCGGCCTTGTGCGCCGCGCGCTCTTCCGCGGGCAGGCGCTTCCACTCGGGAAGAATTTTGTAGAAGCTGAAAGCCACGATCTGGCGGCGGGCGGGTGGGCCACCGTGCGTGGAGGGCTGTGCGCCGTAGGAGGTTGCCGGTCGTTCTGCGGGGGGTGCGCTTGTCTCTGCCATA
>Ga0247762_1000194_pt1 | contig 23975 bp, 16 predicted proteins | sample UWRJL081202R4_FD_181016 | JGI IMG/M metagenome (GOLD analysis project Ga0247762, IMG submission 181016) | Plant litter microbial communities from Arlington Agricultural Research Station in Wisconsin, United States - UWRJ-L081-202R-4 | ecosystem: Environmental > Terrestrial > Plant litter >...
AGTGACTGTAGGCTCTATACACGGCGGCACGGTACACAACATCATATCCGACCAGGTCAAACTGCAGCTCACGCTCCGGTCCTACTCGGCCGACGTACGCGAGAAAACCATAGCCTCCATACGAAACAAAAGCAAACACCTTGCCTTACAGGCCGGCCTTCCCGAAGATAAAGTCCCGGTGATCACCATCCTCGAGCCGCAGATACCCGCCACGTTAAATGACCCCGCGCTGACTCAGAAACTTGTCGATGTACTCGCTAAGAATTTCGGGAAAGATAATATCATAGAAACGCCGCCATCGATGGTCGGCGAAGACTTCAGCCGTTTTGCTCTACAACCAGGCAAGAAAGTACCCATCTGCATGTTCTGGCTCGGCGCCGCAGACCCCGCCAAAGTAAAAGAAGCCCAAACTAACGGAACAGCGCTACCCTCACTGCATTCACCCATGTTCGCCCCATTACCGGAACCAACCATAAAGACCGGAATAAAGGCTTTATCCACATCAACCCTATACCTCTTCCAAAACCATCCATAACCAACAACCTCAAACCGTCGCTGTTTTTTCCCCACAGGCTGCATCAACGATCTTCTCAAGATTGCCAACATCGAACGGCTTCGATATAAACATATCCGCACCTGCTTCGGTAGCCAGGCGCTGTACGTCATTATTAGCCGAGAAATAGATCACAGGAATCTGCTTCAACTCGGCATCACTTTTTAATGCACGTGTAGCGAACTGGCCACCCTTATCGGGAATCCAGTTATCCATAAGGATCACGTCCGGATGTATCTCACGAACCCGTTCCAGCGCATCACTGGCGTTGTTGAATGTACGAACGTCGTAACCACGTCCCGCAAGTATGATCGAACAGATCATCAGCGTATCCTGATCATCATCGAACACCACAACCTTCTTCTTTCCCGGTATTGACTCCATAATAATTAATTTTCTAAAAAAATAAACTTTTCACTCTCACACTTCACACTCACACTGATTTATCGCTCTCACGCTGATTTCCGTCGCATGTTTCCAAAAACTCCCGGATATTCCCATCGTTTACGACAAAGTCTATTTCGACCTCATCGAGCGCACGTTGCGGCATATACGGCATTTCGCACGTGGCGGGATCCTGGACGGCGGTAAGACCGCCGATAGCTTTGGCAGTCTTCATGCCCATTACGCCATCCGCATTAGATCCAGATAACAAAAGACAGGCCAGCCGGTCGCCATAAACATCAGCCGCCGACTCGAACGTTATATCGATACTCGGGCGCGAGTAATTTACCTTCTCCGAATAGTCCAGCGAGAACGTAAAGTCCTTCTCTATCAAAACGTGATAGTCCGGCGGCGCGATATAGATCACGCCCGGTATTATACTTTCCTTTTCTTCCACTTCTTTTACGACCATTGACGTCCGGGACGCCAACAGATGCGTTAACGTAGAGTCGCCGTTGCTTTTGCGGTGCAGTACAATGACCACGGCAAGGCCGAGCCCCGCCCAGAATACGGGCAATGTGCGGATAAGAAATTCAAGGCTCCCCGCGGAGCCACCGATCGCCAGCATGTCGCGTTTCATGACATTTTCCGGAAGATCTTCTCCCGCCCTCCGTATTGTTTAAAGCGATTCGCCATTGGCGAGAACCGCAGCGTTTCTTTGGCGCCAAGCCCGATAAAGCCCAGCATCTCCAGGCTGTCGTCAAACAACTGAAACACTTTGTGCTGCAAATCCTTGTCGAAATAGATCAGCACATTGCGGCAAAGAATAAGCTGAAATTCATTGAATGACCGGTCGGACACCAGGTTATGCGTAGCAAAGATCATCTTGCTTCGCAAGCTGTCGTCGAATTTCACTCGATCATAGCTCGCGGAGTAATACGACGAGAAGTCGTGCTTACCTCCGGCATTTATATAGTTTTCGGAATACTGCTTCATGTGTGTCATCGAAAAGATGCCGCTCCTGGCCTGCTCCAATACCTGCGGATTGATATCCGTGGCATATAGCAGCGACTTGTGCAACAATCCTTCCTCCTTCAGCAGGATGGCCATGGAATATACTTCCTCACCGGTAGAGCAGCCTGCATGCCAGATGCGGATAAACGGATAGGTGCCCAACACGGAAAGAACCTCGCTGCGAAGCGCGCGATAGAACGAAGCATCGCGGAACATCTCAGTCACATTCACGGTAACCTCTTCGATAAAACGCTTCAGGTACTCGTGGTCGTTACGGATCCGGTACCGGAATTCGGCAAAGCTCGGAAAACCGTCCAGCGAAAAAATGCGGTTAATGCGACGTTTAAAAGAAGCACGCGCATAGTCCGTAAAATCATAGCCGTACAGCTCAAGGAGGTCGTTCAGCAAGACATCCAGACCTTCATCGCTTACGGCTTCCGAACCTATCATACTTTCGTTAACCAAGGTATTGCTTTAAATAAACCATCAAATGATCTACATTCACCGGCTTCGGCACATACGCGTTTGCACCTGCCGCAAGAGCTCGCTCGCGGTCGCCTACCATCGCTTGTGCCGTGACTGCCACTACCGGTATGTCGCGGATACTTTCCAGGGAACGTATCCGGCCTATCGCTTCGTATCCATCCATATCCGGCATCATCATATCCATCAGCACCAAACCTATGCCCGCGTCCGCCTGGAGCTTCTCAAGGCCTTCCCGCGCGCCCGGGGCCGACAGACACGTGTAACCGCGTGCTTTCAAAACAGCAGACAACGCGAAAATGTTACGGCTGTCGTCGTCGATAATCAGGATTTTAGAACCTTCCGCCTGCATATATGCTATCCGTTAGAACCCCTTGTCATATAACCACACACGAAGCAGTGAAATAAGCTGGTCCATGTCTACGGGTTTGGTAATATAGTCCGATGCGCCCGCGCTGATGCACTTCTCACGGTCGCCCATCATTGCCTTTGCGGTAACCGCCAGTACCGGCAGATTCCTGAATCTCGGATTCTGACGGATCTTCTTCGTGCTTTCGTAACCGTCCATCTCCGGCATCATCATATCCATCAGCACAACATCAACATCCGGGTGCTCCTCCAGCTGGCGCAGCGCATCCCTGCCATCCGTAGCGGCGATCACCTGCATCTTGTGGTGCTCCAGCGCCTTCGTTATGGAATAAATATTCCGAACGTCATCGTCGGCAATGAGAACTTTCTTGTCTTTCAGAACTTCGTTCAGCACGCCGAGTTTGCCGAGTTGATTGGCTGATCTGGCCGGCTTCTCCTTCTCCTCGATAAGATGCAGGAACAACGCCACCTCGTCGAGGATACGCTGATACGAGTGGGCCGTTTTTACAACAATAGAGTCCGCGTACTGGCGGATCCGTGTCTCTTCTACCTTCGAAATACTCTTGCCCGTGAAGATGATCACCGGCAGATCTTGCAGCGCCGGGTTTTTCTTCACCATCTCCAGCGCGTCATAAGCGCTCATGGCTGGAATGCCCATATCGAGAATAACGCAGTTCACCTCTTCTTTTTGAATAGCATGCGCACCGTCGTTCACCGTACTGGCTATTTCCGTGGCCACGTTGAAATTCTCCAGGTAGTAGGCCAGCGCCTGGGCGTGCTTGGTGTTCTCTTCGAGTATCACCACCTTGCGCGAGTCGCGGTTCAACGCGGCCTCCAGCTTGGTGAACATTTCCTGCATCTGGTCTATGGCAACCGGCTTGTTGATAAAATCTACCGCGCCCTTTACAAGACTCTCCTTCTTCACCTCCAGCGACGACATAATATGTACGGGTATATGCCGTGTTTCAGGATTGGACTTCAACTCGTCCATAACATCCCAGCCGCTCTTCACCGGCAAAACGATATCCAGCAATATGGCTACCGGCTTGAACTGCCTCGCCAGTGCCACGGCATGGTCACCGCGAACAGTAACGATGCCTTTATAACCACGCTGATGCGTAAAGCTGAGCAACGCCCCGGCAAACGATGTATCATCTTCGATTATCAGAACTACCTTATCGGAGTTGCTGATACCCTGACGGTCGTCGTCTATGTCTTCAGGAATAGACTGCGCCACATATTTCGAGCGGTCCTCGCTCGGAATTTCCAACGCCGGTTTCGGCCATTGCTCATCTTTAGCTAATCTGGCCAATACATTCTGCGGCGCCTCAAACGCCTGCTTCGTAGCAGGTACCGATACCGTGAAATCACTGCCCAGTTCAGGCTGACTTGTTAACCTTATTTCACCTCCAAGGAGTTTCGCCAGCTCCCGGCTTATCGATAGCCCGAGGCCTGTGCCTCCGAACTTACGTCGTGTGGAACCATCCGCCTGCTGAAACGCCTCGAATATCTGCGCTTGCTTGTCCGGCGATATACCGATACCCGTATCCTTAACACTGATGTTTATATAAGACGATGTTTCAGACATTTCAATATGCATCCGTACATAGCCACGACTGGTAAATTTGAATGCATTGGAAAGCAGGTTCCGTAAGATCTGCTCCAGGCGAAGTTTATCGGTATAGATATACACCGGCACATCCGGCGACACGTGCATCCCAAAATCCAAAGCTTTATCTTTGGCCAGCGGATTGAACATCGACTCCATATCGGCGGTGATCTCCGTTACCTCCACCTCGGCCAGCTCCAGATCCATCTTACCGGCTTCGATCTTCGAGAGATCGAGGATCTCGTCGATAAGGCTGAGCAGCCCGTTGCCCGAGCTTTGAATAACACGCGCATACTCGATCTGGTCCGACGTCAGGTTCTGCTCGTTGTTCTCTGCCATCAGTCTTGACAGCAACAGGATCGAGTTGAGCGGCGTACGCAGCTCATGCGACATGTTGGCCAGGAACTCCGATTTATAACGCGTGCTCTGCGCAAGCTCGTCGGCCTTACGCTGCACTTCCAGATTACGTTCGATGATGATCTGGTTCTTCTCTTCCAGCAGGCGTGTACGCTCCTCCAGTTCCTGGTTGGCCTGCATCAATTCTTCCTGCTGCACCTTCAGCTCTTCCTCAGAGGCCTGAAGCTTCTGCGTCTGCGCCTCCATCTCCGCATTGAGGGACTCCAGCTCGCTGTGTTGTGATTGCAGCTCTTCGGTCTGTGCTTGTGTTTCCTCCAGCAATTCCTGCAGACGCTTCCGATTCTTCGCCGTGCTTATCCCGAGACCGATATTTGATGTAATATTCGACAGGAACTCTATCTCCCGTTGTGTATAGGGCGTAAGCGCCGCCATCTCGATCACTCCCTTCAGCTTGCGTTCATGATAAACGGGCAGTGTGATGATGTTAGCCGGTTTTGCCTCGCCCGAAGCAAAGCTTACCAGCATATTTCCGGGCACATCCGCCAGCACGGCAACCTTACCGCTAATCGCACTTTGACCGACAACACCTTCGCCGATATGTATCCTCTCCGGCATCGCCGATTTCTTCAAGGCCACGCTTGCCGAAAGGAAAAGATGTTCCGCATCGGCCAGGTAAACCGCCCCTACTGCGCTGTTCGTATAGCGTGTCAGATATTCCAGCACATCGTACGTAAGAACAGGCACCGTCTTCTCTCCCACCATCGTTTCACCCAGACCGGCCATACCTGCCTGATACCACTCCTTATCCGAAAGTAACCGGAACGAGTCGTCCAAAGACTGAGCCATACGATTTAATGAGCCCGCAAGGCTGCCAAGCGAATCCCGCTCCGTATCGTCCACACGTGTCCCATAATCGCCATTGGAGATCTTCGCCGCAATGTTCTCGATGATTGTGAGACGACGCATGATGTCCTCGTCCTTGCGCTCCAGCTCCTTTTGCAGCAGGATACGCTCGGCAAAATCACGGCTTACACGGATATAGAAAACAATCGTGATCGCCATAGCCAGCGCAGATGCGAGTATGATCAGGATGGGTGTAAACGACGCGAACCGGTTCATATTCTCCGTGCGCGACGCAAGCAATTGTTCCTCCTCCAGCTTCATCTTCTCGACATGGGCGCGCAGGTCGTCCATATACATCTTGCCCTGTGTCAGGTCTTCCATATCGATAGCTTCCCCCGCACGGCGCGAATCGATGGAACTCTTAAAAATATCAAAACGCCTTTTCAACAGCGCTTCAAGTTCGCTCACGTTTATCTGCTGGTCGGCGTTGTCGGCCGTTTCGTTCCTCAGCTTGGCCAGCATGGCATCCGTCTTGGAAGACGCCGTGTGGTAAGGCTCCAGGTATTCTTCTTTGCCCGTAAGCAAAAAGCCACGCTGCCCTGTCTCGGCATCTTTCATCACTGAAATAATGTTGTCGAGGTCCTGTAATACGATGTGCGTATGATTGACCCACCACGAGCTGTCGAGCAGGCTGCGAATGCTTATAAAAGAAGCAGTTGCGGTAACGATAAGGATAATGAGGGATACGCCGAAACCGATAAGCAGGTTTCGTTTATAGGTTGTCTTCATTCAATGCGTTGAGTCTGTTCACTATATTATTTGAATGCGTCGTATGTATTTCGCTAAGTACCGGTACTGAAAAATAGAACACGGATCCTTCTCCAGGCGTGCTCTTTACGCCATATGAACCACCATGAAGCCGGATGATCTCCGAGCAGATATAGAGCCCGATACCAAGGCCCTGAAACCGATTCGAAGAATCTTCCGCCCGGTAAAACTTCTGGAAGACAAGCTCCTGCTTTTCCAACGGTATACCTATTCCTTTATCATGTACCTCCACGACCAGTTCGCCCTTATCTGAAACGAACGTATTCACAAGAATATCCTTCTTATCCGGAGAGTATTTAATCGCATTGCTCAGGTAATTCATTAATACCTGTTCAATACGTACATCGTCGCCATAGACTTCCACATCGGCCTTGCCTTTTCGGGTAATAAGAACAGCCGGCGTCGTTTGGTGAATCATATCGATGGTGCTCGTCACCAGCTTGTCAAAATCAAAAATGTGTTTATTCAATTGCAGCTTGCCGTTCTCCAGCTTCGAAATATCCAACAGGTCGGCCACAAGCCCGTGCAGCTTATCAAGTTGAGTCAACGTACGTTGCAGATAAACACGGCGTGTGTCGACATTCGCATCATCTACCGAGCGTGCCAGTAACTGCAGATACGCCTTCATGCTGGTAAGCGGCGTCTTCAGCTCATGGCTGGCAATGGTCATAAACTCGTCCTTCTTCTCTTCGGCGCGTTTACGAAACTCGATCTCCTCGCGCAGGCTTTCCTGCATACGTGTAAGCTCCTGCGTCTGCTCGAAAAGCTTATAAAAGGTCTTCACCTTGAGCAACAGAATATCCGGATCGACTGGCTTCGTTACATAATCGACACCTCCCGACGCATAACCCTTCTGGATAAAACGTTTATCCGTATTAACCGCCGAAAGAAAAATAATAGAAAGGTCTTTTGTTTTACTGTAACCGGTAATCGCCTCCGCCACCTCAAAGCCATCCATACCGGGCATCTGCACATCGAGAATAACGAGTGCGTACGTATTTTTAAGGATCTTCCGCAGCGCCTCCTCACCGGAAGAAGCCGTGTCAACGGCAAAATCATTCAGCTCCAGGATCCGTTTGAGAGAGAAAAGGTTTACAGGTTTATCGTCGACAATAAGTATCATAACACTAGGGCTCCCGTTAAAATCCAGTTAAAAAAATGAGGGTATATACCCGGGAAAACGAACAGCGATCAAAAAGGCCATGGGAATTCAAATTGTTAAATTGAGGAATATTTTACCCAAAATGATAATTGGGGTTTCCCCACAGAATGTCCCCAAAAACCAATCGACCCATCCGACCCGGCGGGAAAAAGCCCCGTTTTCAATACATTAGTAGTCATCTTTCTTAACTTTTAAAAGTCCAGAGGTTCGTACCGCAAACCATGAAAATCTCATACCAGGGAAATTAATTCCACAAAATATCAGAACAGGATTAATGGATGTACGGATCGGCAGGATAAGTACAAAATGAAAAAATCGCCTATCCTGCGGAGGTAGGCGATTCTTGTGAGCTTCTGATTTCACGATAGATAAATGGATCCGAGATATAGTATTCAGCACTGCCTTTTCACTCCAGCCAAACACTCTCCACCGCCAACCCGACATTCTTTCTCGTTTCCTCTCCCCCAATAACCCCAATCTCCAGCTTCTCACTATCGTTCAGTTGAAAACCATATTTCCCATCCGTCTCAAACCACAACGGCTGAAATCCGGGGTACGCGCGTGGCAGCAACAACGCCTTATCCTGTCGCAGGTCAGCAAGAGGGATCCTCACATCACGGAAGGTATCGCCAACCTCGGCATACGAGGCGAAACAAACGCCGTTACGATCCACAAGCCCAACCTTCACGCGTGCATCAGCACCTACTGCCTGCATTCTCACCACGATATTCTTGTATGCTTTTATCCCGGTCTCTCTCGCCTTAAGGCGGTCTCCGATAAAATATTGAAAACCTACAACGTCCTTAGCCTTTAATTCCTTTGCCGTCAGCTTGAATATAAGCTGATTGTATCGCTGCCCGGCGATAAACTGTTTCTCATCCGGCCGCCACAGATTAGGATAGATAAAGACATCACGATCATACGCAGCATCAAAAAGGGTAAGCGCGCTACCGGCCGATGCCACAAAAGTCTGCCACGTATCTTTCGTATAATTATCCCAGGCCCAGGGATCTCCTGCGCGATTACCGGGAAACGTCGTATACGTACCATCCTGCTTAACGATGATGCGGTACTGCAATACGCCCGCAGCCACCTGGGCCGCCGGTACAGTAGCTGTATAGTGATAAGCATCTCTTCGCTGCATATCCAGGCTCTGCCACATCCCGGACAACGAGCTCACCTCCACGGTAACCTTATCGGCCGCCGCAAGACCCGGTATTATTGCCGCAATGACAAGCGGCTGCCCGGCGCTCACTTCCCGCGCCGGCTCGTGAAATACATACAACGCAGAGCGTACGGGCTGTGGAGCCACAAACTCATTCAAACGGATTACCCCGGTCTTACTATCGCCAGTCCACTTGTGCTTAGCCAAACCACGGCGCGTAAGCAAATACGTCCCGGGGCGAACGGATATCTTACCATCCTGTGCGCCGCCGGCAAAACTATTACCCGCATTCAACGCCTGAATCGCGAAGTCTGCGCCAAGGTCCGCCAGGGTTACGGTAATGCTCTGTTCATTCCAAACCACACGCCGTACATCTTTCGACAACGACGCTTTAGCAAACGGATCGCTCACTGGTACAGCATCCGGCATAACCTCCAGCCGCCATACGCCGTTTTCAAGCTTATCAAGGAAATACGCGCCGTCGCCTGTGTATACTACAACCGGAGAGCTACCCACACCTGCCACATGCTGTAAAGCAACAGGCTTCACAGGTTTCGACGTGGTTGTTCCCGAATAATAGAACTCTTCAGCACTATTCATCTCACTCAGCGCCTGCCTGTAGCTCACCCGAAAGCTCCCGAATACAGAATCCGCCGGATAACGGCCATAATCTTTAAGCCTGGGCAACGTATGGAAAGCGCGGGATGCTATGAGAAGGCTTATGGCCTTTGCCGGTGTATATGCCAGATTCAGATAATGTGTCTGGTACTCCGTGTTCGCATATGCCGTAGCCAATGGATCATAAGCAAACTGAGTAGCCCACTGAAATCCTGCTTTTCTAAAGCTGCGTGCCATTGCCGGATACATCACCGGCTGGATCACATCTCCGGCATCGAACTCATACACCATACGCGCCTTGTTACCATAAGCAGGAATGGTATCGAACGGAATCTTATAGGTATCTACATACGGCAGGAAATTCCCTTTCAGCGTATGGTTCGCCACCAGCCCGGTCGGATACCATTGCATACTTATACCGTCGATATTGGCTTTCGCTACGGCATCGGCATACGTCGGCGATTCGCTGATATTGTAAAATACCGGTTTCTTCCACCCGGCGGACCGCATCGAAGCCGCCAACCGGTTGATATACTCCGTAACCTTATCTTTGGGCCCGCTATGATGCGGCTCGTTATTGATCTCGGCAGCGATTATATCCGGATCGTCATTGTATGAAAGTTTCGTATACGGATTCACGTGCTGCACAAGCTGATGCACATAGTTCTCCTGCGCTTTTATAGGCGCCTCGTTCACCACGGCTGGCCCTTTACCATAAACACGAGAGAAGCCGGGCGTACGCTCGTCCTTCTCAGGATAACCATTGCCCCAGAACGCTATCGGAGTAAGAAAGATCTTTATGTTGCGTTCCTTGAGCTTCGACACCAGGTAATCGAATAAACGGAGGTGCTCGTTATTCAGCACATTACCCAGTGAATCCGAGATCTCCGTGTCCCACACATGCACCCGGAAAGCATCCACCCCAAGACGCGCCAAATGATAAACATCCTGGTCGATAGCCTGCTCCAGGCTAATGCCCTGTACCTTGTGCGAACGATATCCATACGCAAACGGAGTAGTATAGTTCACACCGAAGAACACCGCCTCCTGCTTGCTTCCCTCCCAGCGCAACACACCCTGCTTATCCACATAAACCCCCACAGATTTCCCCTGTCCCCCAGCAGTAGTAACCACCGAAATCACCACCATAAACAATATAAAAATCCTCATCATTATCATTCTACTTTTAACCCCCATGTGTTTTACAAAATAAGTATGCGCCAGCACGCTAATGCTGGCGCAAGGTACTGTCATTAAAGTCAAGCCTTGTTATGTGGTTTTGCCGCAGAGCGGCTGGCTGGCAAGTGTTCCGGAGACCTCCGAAGGTCACTTGCCGTGTTCCTACATCACGCCGCTGTCCATCCGCCGCAACTGGCGCAAGTCTGAGCGTAAGCGGAGACTTGCCGTGCCCCGAGAATATCGGTGGTGCCCATCATGTCTCAGTCTCTGACTGAGGCTGCGTTACAAACACTTTAGCTGACAGGTGTTAAGCGTAAGCGTCGCTATGCCAAAAAACACATCTACTTATACTCATACTTAGCATAGTTAGCCCCAAGAATCACGTTCCCCGTATAATCAAACAACGCAGCATTCTCCCACGACGATCCCACATTACTCCCATCATGCAACTGCGAAGTAATCCAATCCGGAGCCCAGTATACAACGCCAATACCCCCACCATCTTTCACCTCCTGCGCCAGCGCTACAAGGAAATCATACTGTCCCTGCTGCGTATACGGATACCCCTCAACAGCAGCCTGACCGCCAAGGCTATTCGCGTAATCGTCTGCCCACTGCGTTGTCCACGGATAGGCTGTTTCGAGGATCATCACATCCTTTCCGAACTTCGCTTTAAAAGCAGCGACATTATCCGAGATCTGATCGGTCGATACAGCAGTATGCCACTGCGGGTAATACGAAAACCCAACGACATCAAAGTCTGAAACACCGCCGTCACCTGTGACCTTACTGAACCAGTAATCCACATTCTTCGGATCGGCCACATGCAGCATGATCTTCGTCTTAACGTCAGATGTTGCGGACACGTCCCGAACAGCCTTTATCGCGCTATTTATCACTCCGCCGAGCACGTCTATGTGCGCTACGCTTGCTACCGGGAAAGCGTCCGGAGCTTTCGTATACAGCATGCCGCCATTCGTTTCATTACCGATCTGCACGAACTCCGGCATCAGGTCTTTACTCTCCAGGTAGGCGAGCACGCTGTGCGTATAGTTGTACACGGAATCCTTTAATACAGTCGCACTACGGATACCCGTCCAGGCGGCAGGAACATCCTGATCTCCAGGATCAGCCCACGTATCGGAATAGTGAAAATCCAGCAGCACGCTGGCGCCCTGCTCTTTTGCAAGGCCTATGCTTTTTACAACGTCTTTCAGGTCGTTGTATAGCGGACCCGTGTCGCCGTAACCGTCATTTGTCCAGGCGGGATTGTACCAGAGGCGCAGACGGACAAGGTTGGTACCGTGGTCGGCAAAGATCTTGTAGGGGCTTTCTGTAACGCCCAGATCCTTATACACGCCGCTATGGTCCACGATCTGATTGGTGAACGAAAGATCCGCGCCGAAATAGAAATCGGGCGTCGTCTTCTCTTCTGTTGCAGGTGCGTCGTTAGTGTCATCATCGCAGGCCGTGAGGAAAGCGACAACCAATGCTACCGGCATACCTACCCGAATAATACCCCGAAGGGTATTTTGTATATCTACTGAAAATGTCTTCATGATAAGCTGTTTTATAATACCCGCATCACTTCACCAGCACATAGCGGCCGTCAAGATCGTTGAACAGAAAGCGGTATGTACCTGCATAAATCCACATGTTGCCGCTGCCACCAGCCGCCGCCTTGCCATATAAGCGGCTCCAGTCACTGGAGATCCCCCATTGCGTGCTCCAATCGGGAGTAGCGAACTTTATGTTCGAATCCGCCGCCAGCGTAAGCTCCACGCCCCATACGTGCGGGTTGAACGCGGTCGTTGCCATCGGCGTCTTATTGCCCCAGTTATCAAAGTCTCCCGCAATGCCGACGGTGGCATAGCTTGCAGCAGCCGATGCATCGTACGAGATCAGCTTATAGGTATTGAATTGCAGGTCCATCGCGAACGTATAATAACCGGCAGCCGTGACACGCAGCGACGGCGGATCGGTATCGTCATTTGTCTCGCTGATCGCCAGCTTGCCGTCTCCACCGCTACCCCATTGCGGCACCCAGTTATTCAGGTATCCCAGCACTTTCAATTCGCCGGCCTTAAAGTAACCCGTAAACGTATACACAAAAGGATTGCTTTCATCGCGAAACATCGGCGTTGCCTTTGCGGCATCCCAACCGAACTCCACGGCGTCGCCCACCAGGTACAAAGTAGCATAGGGAGGCTCCGACACATACGGCGTAACGTTAACGGTAACCGGATCTGAATACGAAACCTTGTTTGTATTCGCCACATTCGCCTGAACACGCACCAAAACATTCTGCGCGCTGCCGGCCGGTATACCCAGCTTCATAACGATAGCGTTGAAATCCAGTACCGTGTACTCCTGACGAAACACACCGGTGCCAACCTCATCGGTCACCGGCTCATCGGCGAATCCATCCTCCGTCAGCGCAAGCTGCAACGTATATGTGGTCGATGCCGAATAGCCGAACTCGGCCGGTGTCCACGTAAAAGCAATAGCATTGTCGTTAGCCAATGCCTCCTGCATCACAACATGGGTTGCCGATGCATACAATGCGGAGGACTCACCGATCCGAAGAATCGTTTTCTCCTCATCTTTCTCGCACGCCGCAAACACCAGGCAGGCAGCAGCGGCAAGTAGTATATTAAAAAATGTTTTCATATCTCTGAATAGTTTTTATAGCGCTCCGATTCATACACTCTCACATTCACCCTCAGGCGTAGCGCAGTAGTTAGTTGTATTCCGAAAACAATTGTTTGAGATTCGGGTTAGCCGCAATATCCGAAGCCGGTATCGGGAAAACCGTCCGGTAAGAACCGACTCCCTTTCCGTCCTTCACGCCACCCTTCCATGGCCACACGTAGCTGCTGCTGGTGAACTTGCCGAAGCGAATAAGATCCGTACGCCGGTAAGCTTCCCAGCTCAATTCACGCGCACGCTCATCCAGGATAAAATCCAGCGTAAGGCCGGCATCGCTGATGTTACCTGATGCATTATTATAGGCCCGCGTGCGTAACGCATTAACATAACCCAGCGCCGTGGCGCGATCACCCGCCGCGCCATCACGCAGCACAGCCTCGGCGTACATCAGGTACACATCTTCAATGCGGAACATCGGAAAATCCGTATCCGGAAAATTGCCCGCAGGATCCGATCCCGCCGCGCCGGCCGATGTCAGGTTACTATATTTGGTAATCGGATAACCATCGGTAAACACCGTAATATCATTTACCTCCTTGCTCTGCCCATCCGTATAGAACATGGCGCGTTCATCCACCGTACCGTCGGCATCCGGAAACAGATCGACAATAGTCTGTGTAGTACGCTGGCCCGACCATCCGCTGACCTTCATACCGAAGTTAGCAGAACTCATGGAACCACCGATAGGCCCAAGTACAAGATATGTAATACCACCCCACGTCTTGGTACGCACACCATCGAAAGAGATCGGGAAGATGATACCCCGTGCAGTATTATTATCGGCCATGAACAGACGGCTGTAATCATCTTCCAGCGTATAGCCCGCGGCGATCACTTTACCGGCATACGATGCCGCATCGGTATATCGCTTCTTGCCGGTATAAACTTCCGAGTTGATATAAAGCCTGGCCAGCAACGTCCACGCTGCTGCTTTATCTGCCCGGCCGTATTCAGTGCCCCTCGCAGCCGATAGCTCCGGCTCGATGGCCAGCAACTCCGACTCCACATAAGCAAAGAGATTTTCACGCGAGATCTGCTCCGGAAAATAAGCGCCCACGCCATCGTCTTCCGTTACAAACGGCACGCTGCCAAACAGGTCCAGCGCATGCCAGTAGCTCAGTGCCCGGAGAAAACGCGCCTCTGCCCGAAACAGTTTCGCTTCGTCCAGGTTCGTGCCGGTAATACCACGGCCGCTGAGCTTGCCATCGGCAGTCTCCCGGATAAACTCGTTTGTCAGCGCGATCTGGTAATAGATACGGTCATACATAAACCGCACGTAATCGTCCTGCACCGTCCAGTCCATATCGTGGATATCGAACAAGGTGCCATCGTTCCAGCCGATAACCGCCTCGTCGGTGGTGAGCTCTTGTAGCGTCCAGTACGCACGCAGGTAAGATGATTTTCCTTCGTCAAAACCCGAGAGATCCGCCGTTCCGTCCACGCTCTGACCCGTTACCGCATAACCCGCGTAAAGCTTGGCCAGTACACCTTTGTAATTGGCAAAGTCCGCATACACTGTATTAGAGGTCTGATCATAAAAAGGCTGGCGGTCGAGATCGTCCACACAGGCCGTGAACGAAAGCGCCAACGCGCCGGCCAGAAAACTGTTCTTTATAAATCTGATCGTCATGGCTGTCTGATTTAGAAGTCAAGGTTGATACCCAAAGAATAAACACGCGGCCGGGGATAGAACTTGTTGTCGATGCCACCCACAACCTCCGGATCAAGCCCGCTGTAATCGGTGATCACAAAAACGTTCTGCGCATTGGCCGACAGGCTCAGGCCCACCTTCTCGTGCATAAAGCGCTTGAAGCGATAGGCCAGCGAGATATTGTCCATCCGCAGGAACGAAGCATTCTCCACCCAGTAGTCCGAACGCAGCAGGTACGACACATTCTCCGCCCCCACAAAGTTCGTCTTCAATACACTGGTTGGAATATTGAGCAGATAGCCGCTCCAGTTCACATTCTGGTATACCGCGCCCGACGCCGTATTGTTGTAAACATAGTTATTGAAGCTGGCACGCATAACCATGTTCAGGCTCCAGTTCTTATAAGTAAACTGCGGGTTGAAGCCCATGTACAGCTTGGCATTCGGAGCCTTGTAACGGTACAGGTCGTCAGCGCTGATATTGCCGTCGCCGTTGCGGTCTACATAAGCCCCTTCTATCGGCTTGCCGTTCTCATCGTATACCTGCTTGTACACATAGAATGAATAAGCCGGGTAACCAACCGTATGCACCTGTACCGTATTGCCGGTACCGCCGGCGATACCACCGGTTAAAATACCTACGGAGTTCTTTTCCGAGGTCTTACTCAGGTTGGTGATCTCGTTCTTATTGATCGTGGCGTTAACACCGAAGTTGAACGTAAAGTCTTTACGATCTACGATCTTGAAATTCAGCACCGCCTCTACACCCTTATTTTCGATACTGCCCACGTTCGTGAGGATCTGGTTGGTAAGGTTCGTACCCGCTGCGGGCGGGATAATGCTCAACAGGTCTTTGGTTTTCTTGGTATAAACGTCTACGCTACCGGTAACACGGTTATCGAAGAAACCGAAATCAATACCGGCGTTATAGGTTGTGGTCGATTCCCACTTGATGTTGGGATCGTATCCTTCCGCCCGAAGCGTTGTATAATACTGGTTGCCGAACGGATACATCGCCGTGCTCTGACCGGTGGTATAACGGGCCAGGTACGGGTAGTCGCGTCCTACAATGTCCTGCTGACCGGTCACACCATAACCGAGACGCACTTTAAGATCCGACAGGAAAGCAACATCGGAAAGGAACGCTTCGCGATTCGCACGCCACGCCACGGCTACCGATGGGAACATACCCCAACGGTTGTCCTCGCTGAACCGCGATGATCCATCACGACGAACCGTAGCCGTCAACAGGTACCGTTCTTTGAATGTATAGTTCAAACGACCGAAGAACGACACCAGCGTATTTTGAGTTTTCAAAGGATAAGGGGCCGGTTGCTCCAGCACAGTGCCATTACCCGTAAGCTCTGCATACGACGGCTCGAACCGGTAAAAGTCCTGGTACGAATAACCGCCCGTAACGTCGATACGGCTTTCTATATTCTCAAACTCGTGGTTGTAATTCAGGTAGAAGTCCAGCAGCACATTGCGCTTGTTCTGCGCGTACTGCGTATGGCTGCCGGCTGTAGTATACACGGTAGCAGCAGTAGCGGGAAGATTGGTATGGCCGTCGCTACGCGAAACGTCATAACCTAAATTCAAATTAGCATGAAGCTCCGGCAGGAAATGGAATGAGTAATCGAACTGTACATTGCCGATGCTGCGCTTAGACTCACCGGTAGCGTCGCGCTGTTCCAGCAAGCTGAGCGGGTTACGCGGCGCCAACGTGATCGGCGTTCCGGATGCATCCGTAAACTCGAAGTAGCCGCCCAATGCTGAATTATCGGAATACACCGGCTGCGTCGGGTCCATATTCACGGCCGCGCCGATAGCTCCTTCGTCGGCAAACCGGCTCTTCGAAAGCACGCCCTTTACATTCAGATTGATCTTGAGGTGATCGTCCAGTAAGGACGGGTTAAGGTTAAGCGACGCGGTCGTACGCTTCATGTTCGAGGTCTTGATAATACCGTCCTGGTTAAGATAGCCTACCGACAACCGGTACGGCAATTTCTTCACCGCCCCGCTAAAGCTCAGGTTGTTATCCTGGCTCACAGCCGTGCGATAGATAAGGTCCTGCCAATCCGTATTTGCCGTACCTACCAGGGCCTTCTGTGAATCGGTAGCATATTTAGCCACTACCTCGCGGTACTGATCACCATTCAGAACATCTACAGTCTTCGTAACATCCGATACGGAAAGAACCGAGTTGAATGTAACTTTCAGCTTATCGCCTTCAGCACCCTTCTTGGTTGTAATGATAATCACGCCGTTAGATGCACGCGAGCCATAGATGGCCGTGGCTGAAGCGTCTTTTAAAACGGTAAACGTCTCGATGTCGTTAGGGTTGATCAGGCTCAGCGCATTCGCCGTTCCTGATACCGCGGCATTATCCAGCGGCACACCGTCCACCACGATCAACGGGTCGTTGCTTGCGTTCAGCGAAGATCCACCACGGATACGGATCTGGCTACCCGAACCAGGAGCCCCACCGTTGGAAACGATCTGCACACCCGCCACCTTACCGGAGATAAGCTGCTCGGGTGTTGTAACCTGGCCCTTGTTAAAATCTTTCTGCGACACGGCAATCACCGAGCCGGTCATATCTTCTTTTGTCTGCGTACCGTAACCGATCACCACCACTTCGTTCAGCGTCTTCGCATCCGGCGTCATGTTAACGTCGATAGCTGTCTGCGAGCCTACGACGATCTCCTGGGTTTCATATCCGATAAATGAAAACTGCAATACAGCATTGCCGTCAGTTACATTCAGTACAAACGCTCCGTCCACTCCTGTGGTGACACCGTTGTTGGTGCCTTTCTCGATAACGTTGACACCGGGCAGCGTGGCACCGGTCTCATCGCGCACGGTGCCGGCTACGCGTATCGTCACCGGTTCGTTCACCATCGGCATAGTCGTTGTCAGGCCAGGCGTTATACCTTCCGGCAGGGATTGAGAAGCTGCGTCAGCGCCTGCAGGTGCTGCTCCGACCGGCGGTATCTCTGCTCTCGGAACCGTGAGTACAATATAATTACCGGAGAAGCTGAACGACACCGTTGTGTTACGGAAGAGATCGTTCAATATGCGGGTTACACTCACAGCCTTATACCGCATGGTCACCTTACGATCGATGTCGACCTGGTTGTTGCTGTAAAAGAACTTATAACCCGTTTGCTGCTCGATAGAGGCAAAAACTTCCAGCAGGCTGGCGTTCTCCTTGTTGATCGTAACCTGCTTCGCAGTGTCCGAAGCCTGCAACGATAGTGTTGAAATACAGAGTATTAGAAATGCTGTCATAATTAAGGCACCCACAGGCTTTCGCCTGGGACTTAAACTCCATACATTTTTTTTCATAGATTTAGGTTGAAATGTGGTAACTCAGGATGCCCTCTTGTCTTGGCGGACCGGGCGTCCCTTCACGTTTTCCGGATCGGGAGCGCCTGGCGTTTCCGATCCTGCTATTTTAGGAGGTTGTGTATCTTAGTTCTTACATAGGGTTCCTTTTAGAATCACAGTATTATCCGGTGTAATCGTATATGAAATGGCGCTGGTGGCCTTGAACAATTCGAGGATCTTGGTGATCGGCTCCTCATCGATAGTCGTGGAAAAACGGCAACCATTGTCCTCCAACTCATCCGCCTCGATCTCCACGCCATACCAGCGCTCGAGCGCCGGTTTTATGTCGGCAAACAACCGGTTCTCGAATACCAGCTTGCCCTGCGTCCACGACGTCACGGGGTCGGTCTGAACTTTGGCCAGCGACAATGCATGCGACGCATCGGAATACGTCACCTGCTCGTGCTCCTTCATCAATAATGTATCCTGCTTACCGGCTGCATCGTTAAGCGCGATCATCACCTTGCCGCGCACCAGCGTAGTCTCAGTAATGTCCTCTCCGGCATATGATTTCACATTGAAAGCCGTTCCCAGCACACGCACCTGCAGCCGAGAGGTCTGTACGATAAAAGGCTTCGACTTGTCTTCGGTAACTTCAAAAAATGCTTCACCCTCCAGCATCACCTCGCGTGAATCTTTATTCTCAAAAGACACCGGACAGGTCAGCTTACTGGATGCATTGAGCCACACCTTCGTACCATCCGGCAGATAAGCCTCGGACTTCTTACCTTTTTTATTCTCCAGCACGATGTAGTTGGCAGGGAAGTAAACGAACTGATATACGCTGTAACCAATAGCCAGCAGTCCCGCGAGCACAGCGGCCGCGGCATACCGGTAACGGGCAGTCCAAAAATTGCGCACAACAGGGCGCTTTTCGAGAGCACCGTCGGGCGCCACGGTAAAGCGATTCTGCTCCTTACGCCGGGCGCCAAGCGCATCTTTCTGTATAGAGAGCCAGAGGTTTTCCTTCTTCGCGTCGTCAAGCCTGAACTGACGTGACTCCATCAGCAGCACCAGCAGCCGCGCCTCCAGCAAGACCTTTTCCTTGCCGGGATTTGCTGCCAACCAGTTTCTCCAGAACAGCTCACTCTCCTCATCGGGAATCAGGACGCTATTCACAAACGCCGGGTCGGCCGCAAAATCCGCAATATCATAACGAGTATAATCCATGCCCATAGGGTAACGATGTGTATTTTCCCTTAAAAGACATGAGGTCGCCGAATCTAAACACTCCGCAAACGATTTATTTTAAAATAATTTCGTTTGCGGGCACACGGCCTAAAAAACGAACATTCCGATGATCAGGAGCAGGTTGACGTCCTTGATGTTCTTCCGCAGCTCTCGCAATGCCCGCGAAAGCAACGTATACGTCGAGTCCAGCCCGATAGCCATCCGCGACGAGATCTCCTGCGAGGAAAGATTGTTATAGAAGCGGTAGATGATTATCTCCCGCTGCTTTTCCGGCAATGCATTGATTGCCCGGTTAAGCGTTTCCGATGTTTCTTTTGACAACTGGCTGGCAATCAGCTCAACCTCCGGCGATTCGATATGATCCAACGCAAAATCATCCGGCAGGCTGTACCGGGCCGATAAGCGCTCTTTGGTCTTAAGTTTACGAACGATATTGTTTTTTAAAGCACGGCACAGATAAAAACGAATAGACTGGGTCTCGCCCAGAAACTCCCGCCGCCGCCACAGCTCTACAAACACATCGTGCACGGCGTCCTCCACCAGCTTATTATCCATAAACACATACATCCCGTAATTGTAAAGACGGTCGATGTATTTACGATAGATTACCTCAAAAGCTTCTCCACTCCCCTGCCGCAAGCTGCTCCACAGCAACGAATCATCATCCCCCCAGGCGTCCTTTCCACCCCCAAAATACTTCTTGTCTCCCGACATATTGCAGCACCCGATCTAACCGGTCCGCCCAAAATTAAAACAATCTCAATCGATTCCAATAAGGGCTTTCGAAAAATGGCAAACGGTACGAACGCCCTCCTTTTACAGACAAATTCCCCCACAACCATACACCTCAACAGCTCTTCTACTTCACTTGTACTCCACTTGTCACTCTCTTCTAAAGTATGGATTGTCCAGACTCCTTCCAGACTTCCTCCAGACTCTGTCCAGACCCGGTCCAGACAAGCCTTATAAAAATCAGCAAAAAACGATGAAAACTTACCTCTGGAATAGACCGCAAATAACCCACAAACGTCATCATCAAGATAACAGAATCAACACAGAAAATATCTGTAATAACTAATTTAAACAGAGTTTATTGCCCGGCGAAAATTGCCACGTTCCCATACTATAGGGCTGACGCGCACAGGAGGCACAGTTAGAAGATCACTTTTTTGTCGAGGAAGTCGATTTTCATTTTGTAGTGACTGAGGAGGTCGCTGCCGAGGATGCCGGCGATGCGGGTCTGGCCGGCGGGATAGAGGATTCGGGAGAAGTCGTGCATGTCGCGGGTGTGGAGGCGGAGGTGGGTGATTGTTAGGGATCCGAGCTCTATCGTGCAGCGGCCGGCGCTGTGGATCTGGGAGACGCCGCTGAAGCCGGTTACGTCGACGGCATCGGACGGGAGGTTGAATACTTCGAAGCCGTAGAAGTTTGCTTCGCTGGTATTGAGTATAGATACGGAGGCGCCGGTGTCGATTATGAAGGTGGCGGATTTGCCATTGAGGCGGGCTTCTATAACGGGGATACGTCCGATGGTGCGGAAGGTAATGCTGCGAACGGGCTGCACGGGTGTCGCGATGCCGGGTGCGCAGCCTGATACCACCGCCAGTATAACGATGGGTAACAGGATCAGGGATGTGCGCAGCGGCTGTTGCAGCATGGGGTTGTTGTGTTTGATACAAAGGAGGATATTATTCGAAACACTTGCTGGTTATTTAGATGATCCTCCGCGCCGGACGTTATACACAGCCTGACTCATGCTGAAAGCCGCCGGCTTGCAAACGTGCGTCATTAGTACGGTACGCATGTAGTCTGTCTAAAAAGCGGGGGATTTTTGGTGATAAATGCTGATCTTGGAGTATGACTATATTGGGAGAAGCGAAGGGACCGTATGGCTTGTTCGATGGCCTGGTGCGCAGATTCTTACAGAAGCGAAGTCCGTGGGCATGGCACGCGGCGTTCTGGCTTGCGTTTGTTTTTTATGAATCGATTATATGGGGTATGGTCGATGGCGAGTTCTCGCAACGGCTTACGATTTCGGTTATCGAGCTGCCGATCAAGATGGGTGCTACCTATTTCACGTTGTACGTCCTTATCGACAGGTTCCTGGTGTTTAAGCGTTATGGGGCTTTTCTGACAGGGCTGATTATTTCGATGGTGGTATTCGGTGTGGCGCTGCGGATGCTGGGTTGGTATATTTTCTACCCGATGTATAACTGGGATACGTCGAAGATCCCGCTGTTCTTTCCTCCAAAGGTTTTGATCTGCACGGTTGTGATCTATTCGGTTGTTACGCCGGTGGCTTTTATTCATTTGCTGCGATATTGGTATACACACCAGCAGGAAACTCAACGCCTGTATCAAACCACTGAATTGCTGGAAAAAGGAAAACTGGAGGCCGAGCTCAAGCTGCTGAAGTCGCAGATCAATCCACATTTTCTTTTCAATACGCTGAACAACCTGTATGCGCTTACGCTGAGCCAATCTGACAAGGCCCCGGAGATGGTGTACCGGCTTTCGCAGCTGATGAGCTATATGCTTTACGATGGCAACCAGGCCGAGGTACCGCTGACGCACGAGTTTCAATACATTCAGAATTACATTGCCCTTGAGAAGATACGCTATGACGAAAGGCTCGACGTATCCCTGAACGTGTATGACGATTTCGAAGGAGTCAATATTGCACCGCTTCTTGTTCTGCCCTTTGTAGAGAACAGCTTCAAACACGGGGCGAGTCACGCGGTGGAGCAGAGCTGGATACGGATCGACATACTCCGGCAGCACGAGATGCTGGTATTCAAGGTAGAGAACAGTAAGCCGGCCGGGATACCGTTGAATGCTGAGATCGTGTCGGGCATCGGCCTGAGTAACTTGCGCAAACGGCTGGAGCTTATCTACCCCGGACGTCACACGCTTACGCTACTGGATGAAGAGGATTCCTTCCTGGCGATCCTCAAGATCGAGCTGCCGGCGGTTACGCTGCCAGGTAAGTCTGAAGCCTTTGTTAACGAATCTTCTTCCACCCTACCCCTCGAGCAATTATGAAGTGTATCATTATAGACGATGAACCGTTGGCCCGGCAACTGCTGGAGTCTTATATAAGCCAGGTGGAAGGGCTTACGCTTATTAAAAGCTGTGAAAATGCTATCGAGGCTTTTTCGTTTCTTCAGCAACGGCCGGTCGATCTTATTTTCCTGGATATCCAGATGCCGCAGATCACGGGCATCGATCTGTTGCGGTCATTGAAAGACTGCCCGCGTGTGATCCTGACCACGGCGTTCCGCGAATATGCGTATGATGCCTACGACCTGGATGTGGCCGATTATTTATTAAAGCCTATTTCTTTTGACCGGTTTCTGCGAGGGCTCAGCAAGGTTTACCAGATCAAGAAGCTGCCGGAGACGGATGCGGCGCCGGGCGCGGATCCCACATCTTACGGTGAAGCTTATCTGTACTTTAAGGCCGATCGCGAAATGATCAAGGTGTATCTCAACGAGATCGAATACATCGAAAGCCTTCGGGATTATGTGCGGGTAAAGACGCAGCAGAAACAGATCATTACCTATCAGAAAATCAGCTACCTGGAGCACAAGCTACCGGAAAACAAGTTCATCCGGATACACCGGTCATTTATCGTGCCGCTCGACAAGGTGTCGTCGTTTACAGCGAATACTGTAAAGATCGGCGCTATCGATCTTCCGATCGGGCGTAACTATAAGAACGAGACGCTGAAGGCTCTGAACCGCAACAACATCCTGTCCTAGCCTTCTGTTTTGTCAGCGTAAAAATACATTGGCTTCACTACGGTCTTTGCGTGTAATGAAGACGATCTCGTGCGTGCCGTTTACCAATCGCAATACGGCCTGGGTACGCTTGTCGAGGATACCTTTCTTTTTCAGGAATTCTTCTGCCGGTCCGGGTGGCTGTGTCAACACAAAGTCAGCGGTGTTCATAAAAGCTGCGGGTCCCTGAAACTTCTGGGTGGCGGTAACTTTGCCGTCGGTAATGGCATAGAAATACCGTGTCTGGCCAAAGCTTATCGAAAAGTTGAGCCCGCCGTGTGGCACCCGTTGCAGATCTATGGTGCGATGACCCGGCATGGCGTGCACCTTGAAATAGCTTTCGTCCAGCAGATCCTCGGATCCCGTTTCAACAAGCTCCCACACCATCTTTCCTTTTATGTCATATTTAAACACATAGAAGCCTTCATATACCGAGCCTATTGAATAGTACGGCTTGGGGCCGAACAGTCCGTATACATAAAAGCTCTTGTTTTGCTCATCGAAGTATACTTGCGCGAATGCCCCGTTTGTGATGAGGCCGGCAGCCTGCGTGGTTCCCTGCGCGGAACCTCCTGAAGACGAGCCCATGGGAGAATACGACGTGGTGGAGCTTGTAAACTCCAGGTTTGCAAAGTTGAGGAAGCTTCGCCTGGGTTCATACATGTCGTAAGCACGACCATACGCGGGTCGGA